>Ga0197142_1001807_pt1 | contig 19249 bp, 18 predicted proteins | sample GBS60_MetaG_FD_148614 | JGI IMG/M metagenome (GOLD analysis project Ga0197142, IMG submission 148614) | Sediment microbial communities from Great Boiling Springs, Gerlach, Nevada, United States - GBS 60_MetaG | ecosystem: Environmental > Aquatic > Thermal springs > Hot (42-90C) > Sediment... | reverse complement strand
CGCACCGAGGATACGGTAAGTGTCGCCAGGAATATGCTCCAGATGGGGACACAATGTATGGGGTCGGTATCCTACAGAAGCAATCACCCGATCGACGGTCCAGGCGATCGGTTTGCCCTTACATCTGCCGGAAACGTAAAACCCAGCGTCAGGACCGAGGTATTGCACTTCATCAAGGAGGGTCTGAGGAAAATATTCCACATGTCCGTCGCCCCGTGTGGCCAGTGTATTGGCGCGAGCAGCCAGCCGATCGCGTTCCTTGAGGGGATCATTGGACAATCGGGGCAGAGGTTGACCGCGGGGCAAATGTGTGATCCAGAAAGTCCACGTATCCCGCTCTTGCTCTGCAAGAGCCGCCAGTGCGACCACGTTACTGGCTGCCGAATAGCCACTTCCAACTACCAAGACGCTTCGGCCGGCATAATGCGTCCGCTCTTTTCCTGTGATATCCACCACGCCATGGGGAATATGAGGCCGTGCTCTGCGTTCACCTCGTGCTGGCATGTCCCCTTCCCCCAACCAACGTGGCTGACCATAAACCCCTGTGCAATCCAGCACCACATCCGCCTCAGCCCCATGCTCCTGCCCGTGCTGATCCTCAAGGAGCAATCGCCAGGTTTTTCTATCTCGACTGGGACTCATTTGCACCACTCGGATTCCGAGCCGCAGGCTGTCTCGCAATAACGAGCACTCTGCCAAAGGTAGAAGGTATTCTTCCCGATAGACGTAGCCTGTGAGCAGGTCCGTGGCAGCCGGCCACGTCCGCCGGGGATATTCCGCTTGAAGAACTTGCATGCCCAGGGTTGAGACATTCCAACTCCAGGGCGTAAACATCCGCACATGGCCCCAATGTTTGAGATACTCCCCCACCTCACCCTGTTCGTAAACAGTTACGGACAGGCCGCACATCCGTGCATACAAGGCAGCCTCGATTCCTACGGGACCTGCTCCGATTACAACCACACGACGATTATCTGGCATGCTCGTACGCTCCACATTCAAGAGAAACCAGACCAGAGGATCCTAACTTGCGTTCTGGTTCTGCTCAAGGGATATGTCTCAAGAGGTATGTCCTCCGGAGATTTACGCAGCTAGCACGGAAGGTTCACCCCCGCGAAGCTTGCGGATCGTTTGCTCAACAGTTGCCTCAGAGCGGCATGTTTTCTGGAACAGTCGTTTGCCCAACAACTGCTTTTTACGCGGCTTGCTTTCTTCCCCGAATCGGGGTTGTCAGGGATGCCCAGGATGAAGTAGTTATGGAGTTCCCCGTAATTGGGGCTATGGTACCAAGCAGTGGAATCGGAAGTATATCCCACCTGCGGCAGCAAGAATGGGTGGGGGGAAGCCGAAGCATGCATACAGGCACACATACTTGCCAAGACCCTGTTTTCCCGCCCCGATTTGTTCTGAGTTTCGATGTCGAGGAACATGATCGGATCGAAGCAGCTCAAGGGTTGCCCCGTCCCATGTGGCTATGTCATGAATATGCGCGACGCATGGAAGTGCGAACACGGGACATACTGAGATGGTTGGCTTCTCATCGTCGACAAGCCACCTTTTTTGTTGTGGGAGAAGCTGCCCAGAATCATCCCAGATTGATCCGAGATATCGTGGCCGAGGGTCACGAAGTAGCAGCCCATGGTTGGCGTCACGAACGAGTAGATCAGATGAACCGACAGCAGTTCCAGGAAGATGTGGAACGCTGCAAGAAAACGTTGGAGGATATCGCTGGGGTGGCGGTATACGGCTATCGTGCTCCCAGTTTCAGCGTAGGATGGCGAACGCCATGGGTTGCAGACGTATTGGTCTCAGCGGGATATCGTTATGATGCCTCGATTTACCCTGTGCGGCATGACCGTTATGGTGTTCCCAAGGCACCGCGGGGACCCTTTTGGCTGCTCGGAGAAGGGGTGCGCATCGTGGAGCTACCTGCCCTGACCTGGCGAGTTCTGGGCCGCAACTGGGCAGTGGGTGGCGGAGGCCATTTCCGACTCTGGCCCCTGGCTTTCCTGGAAGCCGGGTTACAGCAAGTCAAAAGTTTGCCTCTTCCCATCGGCGTACTCTACTTCCATCCCTGGGAGTTTGATCCGGATCAACCCCGACTTCCCCTCACAGGGATAAGCCGTTGGCGGACCTACGTCGGGCTACGCCGTACAAGTGCACGATTGCAAAAACTCCTTGGGCGTTACCAGTTCACACGAGCCTGGGACGCAGTGGAGAGGCTACTGAATGCTCCCGATCGACTCCCGGTTTTCGCCTTAGGCCAGACCTCATCTCTTGCAGCCTAACAGCTTTTTGGGAACAGTTCCGCGAAATGACGATACTGCACGAAGCAGCATTCACCTGAGGGGAGAAACAAGGATGTGCGGAATCATCGGTTTCACCGGTCGTCGTGAAGCAGCACCGATCTTGCTGGAAGGACTGCGTCGGCTGGAATATCGGGGCTATGACAGCAGCGGAATCGCTACCGGAACAGGTCGGCAGTTGCATATCCGTAAAAAGGCCGGTCGCCTCACCGAACTTCAAAAACTGATCGCCCGCTATCCCGCAGCCGGATGCTACGGAATTGGGCACACCCGTTGGGCCACTCACGGAGGAGCCACCGACCGCAATGCCCATCCCCACACGGATCAGGCTGGGCTGATCGCGGTGGTTCACAATGGAGTGATCGAGAATCACGCAGCACTCCGTCAGCAGTTGCAAGATCAAGGAATACCATTCCGCTCGGAAACGGATACCGAAGTGCTCGCCCATCTCATCGCTCATTATTACCAGGGGGACCTGGTCACGGCGGTACAACAGGCCCTACAACTCGTGCGGGGCACGTATGGTCTGGCTGTTGTGAGCCGCCAGGAGCCGGGGGTGATCGTTGCCGCACGGTGGGGAAGTCCGTTAGTGGTCGGCAGCGGCCCAGATGGACACTACCTGGCCAGCGATGTCAACGCTCTAAGTGGTTGGGTCGAAAAGGTACACTACCTGGAGGACGGCCAACTTTGCCTGCTCACCAACCAGAAATGGGAAGTGCTGGATCAGCGGCTTGCTTCCGTGCCCTTGGCATTACAGGAACTACCCGGCGACTTGAATGACGGCCAGGCAGACAAAGGAGACTATCCCCACTTCATGCTCAAGGAGATCTATGAGCAACCGGAAGCACTAACCAATGCGATGCGGGGGCGTCTTCATGAAACTGATGCCACGGCTCACTTCGGCGGATTGAATCTGACAGCAGCTCAATTGCGACAGATCGAAAGGATCATCATCACCGGGTGCGGGACCAGCTACTATGCAGGCTTAGTGGGTGAATACCTGATTGAGGAGCTGGCTCGCCTGCCGGTCGAGGTGGAATACGCCAGCGAGTTACGGTACCGCCACCCTCCGATGGACCGGAACACGATCTTACTGGCCATCACTCAATCGGGAGAAACTGCCGATACCCTGGCAGCCGTGCGTGAGGCCAATCGACGGGGTCAAACCACCTTGGCCATCTGCAATGTGGTCGGCAGCTCCATCGCACGGGAAGCCCAAGGCGGGGTGTATTTGCACGCAGGACCCGAAATCGGCGTTGCGAGCACCAAAGCATTTACCGCACAATGTCTGGTTCTTACCCTTCTGGCCTTGCATCTGGGCCGATTACGTCACCTGTCCGCTACCCAAGGGCAGAAGATCCTGGATGATATCAAAGCTTTACCGCACGCTGTGCGTGCAACCCTCAATTGCCATGACCGCGTCAAGACGGTGGCGGAAAAATATGCCCACGTCACCAACATGCTCTATCTGGGCCGGCAATATCTTTATCCCGTAGCTCTCGAGGGGGCTTTGAAGCTCAAAGAAATCAGCTACATTCATGCCGAGGGATATCCTGCCGCAGAAATGAAGCATGGACCGATCGCTCTGGTCGATGAACAGACGCCGAGTGTCTTTCTGGTGCCCACTGGTCCGGTGTTCGATAAAGTGCTGGCGAACATACAGGAAATCAAAGCGCGTGGTGGTCCTATCATTGCAGTGGCTGGTGGAAATGAACCCGAGGTGATGGCCATCGCCGACGATGTTATCGTTGTACCGTCTGTACCCGAGTATTTGCAGCCGATTGTCACCGTCATTCCTCTGCAATTGCTGGCCTACGAGATTGCCCTACTGCGAGGTTGTGACGTAGATCGTCCCCGCAACCTCGCCAAAAGCGTCACTGTGGAATAAGTCCTCGCCGTTATGCCTCAGGCCGATGTATCAGTTGGATTGGAAACAAATTCCGAGTTGAGTTGCAGGCCCCTCATCCATCTGTTAGATTCAAAAGTATCGCCCACCCGAAATGGCCGTTACGATAGCAGGATTGTTCGCACTTCCATTCCGGAGGATCGGGAGGCGGTCTTGACAAGAACTATGTTCACGGACCTGGTCGCAACAACTTGGGAACTGAGTACGCCCTATTCCTGGACCTCGGCACAGACTCACTGGCTTCTGCCCTATGTACTCGGATGGGCCATTATTACCGTCCCTGCCGTTATCGCAGGCTGGCTCGGGGTATTTCAGAAGGCAGGTCAATTTCGCTGGGCAGCTCTCATCCCCGGGTACAATGTCTATGTCTTGGTTGTTCGAGTTGCTGGATTGAATGTCCTATGGTGCCTGTTGCTGCTGATCCCCCCTGTTAACCTGATCGCAGCAATCGTGGTCAACGTCGAGGTGGCCCGCCGATTTGGACGGACAGAAGCCTTTGGGGTGGGGATGTCGATCTTCGGATTCATCCTGTACCCTTGGATCGGCTTCGGCTCAGCGGAGTATCATCGCCTGACACCGAGAACCCCTCCATTCCGACAGCGTTTGCATCCCTCTCCCTCTGGACCACGAAATCCCTCATAATTTCGCTATGAGGTCTCCAAAACTCCTTCCCATTTCCGCAAAATCAGGTTGCATTTCCCAATTTCGCAAAATCAAGTGTGCATTTTTGGGGTCAGTGTAGTAAATTAGTTTGATAACAAAGGATATCAGCGGGTCGGGACTTTGTATACTCCTTTCCGCTTACATCGGAGCTGCCCCGATGGCAAGTTACCCAAGCCACCTATTGCGTACCTCTATTCCCCCCTTTGTAATCATCGGCATTTCGGTAGTGGCCCTCATGGCAGGTGATACCGCCCTATCGGCATCGGAGCCGGTTGCAGTAGGGACCAATGATAAGAATCAGAAACCCTCGAGAGTTGCTCTAGTTCTGTTCGAGAGTAAAATCCGGCCTGTGCTCGTCCGTGAATGTTACAGTTGTCACAGTGCTGAGACCAAGAAGGGCCCCAAAGCCAATTTGCGTGTGGATACTCGCGAAGGTCTGATCCAAGGGGGGGACTCCGGAGCTGCAGTGATACCCGGCAAACCCATGGAAAGTTTGTTATTGAAAGCTTTGCGAGGCGACGACGGAGTGGCACTGATGCCACCCAAAGGGAAACTACCCGATACGATTATCTCAGACTTCGAGAAGTGGATTCGCTTAGGGGCGCCTGACCCACGGGACAGCACGGTAGCGCCAGCCTCTCATGGCTTGATCGATTGGCACGAGGCCCGGAGGTTCTGGAGTTTCCAACCGCTGCGTCCGTTGGAGCGTCCGCTCACACCTGCGGACGTAGATGCATGGATTGCAGCACCCCTACACGAAAGGCAACTCCCCACCGCTCCCGAGGCGGACCGGGCCACCTTGCTACGTCGCCTCTACCTGGACCTCATCGGCCTTCCTCCTTCACCCGAGGAGATCGCAGCATTTGAGCAGGATGAGGCACCTGAAGCCTACGAAAAGGTAGTGGATCGTCTGCTATCGTCTCCTCACTTCGGCGAACGTTGGGGCCGGCATTGGTTGGATTTAGCACGCTATGCCGATTCCAACGGCAAAGATGAAAACCTGACATATCACGAGGCTTACCTGTACCGTGACTATGTGATCCGTTCTTTCAACCAGGACAAGCCCTATAGCCGTTTCATCGTGGAACAACTGGCGGGCGACTTGCTCCCCGCGAGCCATCCGGACGAACGGGACGAACTCCTGATTGCCACCGGTTTCCTGGTACTAGGCCCCAAAGTGCTTGCGGAGCGGGATAAAGTCAAGCTTCGCATGGATGTTGTCGATGAGCAGATCGACACAATCGGCAAAGTCTTTTTCGGGTTAGCGCTCGGTTGTGCACGATGTCATGACCACAAATTCGATCCGATTCCTGCTCGCGATTATTATGCTTTGGCAGGAATCTTGCGTAGCACGAGAACTATTGAAGGAATCAAACGCAACAATAACGCTGTATCGGGATGGATCCTCCGCCCTTTAGGCCCGTCCGGCGAAGAGCAATGGGCTGAGTATCGTAAGCATCAGGAAAAACTCAAGCAGGTCCAACAGGAGCTGCAGAAAGCGCGACAGCAGTTGAGCGAGGCCGAGCAGAAAGCTCAAATGCGTTCGCCCCAGGCGTTGGCAGGGGTCACCGTAGATGATACGCAAGCCCGACGCGTTGGGATGTGGAAGGAATCCACCTTTACAAAACCTTATGTGGGTTCAGGTTACATCCACGATGACCGGAGGGGCCAGGGAGAAAAAGAGGTTGTTTTTGTAGCAGAGTTGCCCAGAGCGGGTGAATATGAGGTTCTCATTGCTTATACCCCTGGATCGAATCGTGCAACCAATGTTCCAGTGGTGGTTCGCCACCAGAAGGGTGAAACCAATCTTCAGATTGATCAAACGCGGCGGCCGGCCATCGATGGTTTATTTCACTCCCTGGGTGTCTTTACTTTCGATCAGACTGCTGTAGTCACCATCCGCAATACTGGGACAGATGGTTATGTGATTGCAGATGCCGTCCGCTTTGTGCCATCCGGAGAGTTGGCCCGGACGTCTCCCCAAGAGATGGGTATACCCCCGGAAGTGAAAAGGCACGTCGAGCAAGCTCGTGAGCGAGTACGCAAATGGGAAGCGGAAGAAGCAGCTCTCAAGAGGGCAACACCACCAACTCCCCGTATGGCCATGGCCGTCCGTGATGAAGATCAGATCGAAGACTGCCGCATCAACATTCGGGGCAACCCTCATCAGTTGGGTGAAGTGGTCCCGCGTGGTGTGCTCCGGTTATTCCCCCAAGCAGCACCTTCCCAGATGCCGAGGCATCAGAGTGGTCGGCGGGAATTGGCCGAGTGGATTGCGGCCCAACCTCTCACCGCTCGGGTTGCGGTCAATCGCATCTGGGCGCATCTGTTCGGACAGGGGATAGTGCGTACCGTGGATGATTTTGGCACCCAAGGCGAACGACCTTCTCATCCGGAGTTGCTTGAGGCTCTTGCAGCGGAGTTTGTCCGCAGTGGTGGCAGCCACAAGCACATGATCCGCTTGCTCGTCCTCACTCGCACTTACCGGCGGAGCGTGCATGCTCCCGAGTCCCTGGTCCGCGCCGACCCCGAGAATCGCCTCTTCGGACGGGCCCATCGTCGCCGGCTCGAAGCCGAGGTCATCCGGGACGCCATGCTCTCTGTATCTGGCGAATTGGATTTACGTGGTGGTGGACCGGTGGTCTCTCACTTGGGAGAGGTCGCTGTGGATAATAACTCTCGCAGTCAATACCTAGATACCGACCCCATCCGAACTCGCAGTGTTTATTTGCCGATCATCCGCAATGAATTACCACCAATACTCGAGGTCTTTGACTTTGCAGATCCCGACGTGCCGGTCGGTCATCGAGATGCAACCACTGTCAGTACGCAAGCACTATTCCTGATGAACAGTACTTTTGCCAATCGTCAGGCACGCTTGGCAGCCTCGCGACTGATGACGGAGGTTGAAAGCAACGAGAAACGCCTGGAACAGCTATTCTTGCGAGCCTATGGACGCAAGCCAACGCCTCGGGAAACTCAACTCACCCGCGACTTCCTCCAAGCGTTTACCCGACAATTGCAAACCCTCCCTCCAGAACGACAACCGAAAAATGTACAACTCGAGGCATGGACCGCAGTGTGTCTCTCTGTTTTTGCAAGCCATGAGTTTCGTTATGTGGAGTGAGGAGCACCGCTCCAACTGATCCATCGAGAGATTCCTATCCCGATATGAAGTCATACGAACCGGAATCAGCAATGGGAGGCAGTACAATGCTTCGTTGGGACCTGAGCAGCACCGTCGGCCAACGTCTCTGGTCAAGACGCCAAATGTTGCAAGCAGCCTCAGCCGGTGCAGGATTCGGTTATCTGGCGTTTATTGATATATTAGCCCGGGCCGGAGCGTCCGGTGGTTTGTCTCCTTTAGCTCCCAAACAAGGGCATCATCCCGCGCGGGCCAAACGCATCATTTTCTTATTCATGCACGGTGGTCCCAGCCATGTGGACACCTTCGACTACAAGCCGGTGCTTGTGAAAATGGATGGAAAAGAGCTACCCTTTGAGCCAGCCCGAGGGACCACCGTTTCCCGTAAACTTATGAAGCCGCTGTGGAAGTTTCGTCAGCATGGTGAAAGCGGTCTGTATATTTCCGAATTGTTTCCCGAGGTGGCCCGTCATGCGGACGAACTTTGTGTCATCAACGGCATGCACACCAACGGTCAGAGCCACGGCCAGGCGGTACTCATGTTACACACCGGCGAGATTGCTTTGACACGTCCCAGTGTGGGAGCGTGGATTACCTACGGCCTGGGCACGGAAAACCAAGACCTTCCCGGCTTCATCACCATCTGTCCGACTCGGGGACACGGCGGAGCACAATTGTATGGGAATGCCTTCCTTCCAGCTGTGTACCAGGGAACACCGATTGGCCATGCTGGCATTCCGTCGGCCCATGCCCAAATCAAGCATCTCCATCATCCTGATTGGACACCTGAGATTCAACGACAGCAACTGGACTTTTTGCAAACACTCAACCGGGAGTATGCCCAACGGGCGGGAGGAATGGACGACCGCCTGGAAGCTGCGGCTGCCAGTTTCGAACTCGCTTTCCGTATGCAAGCCGCGGTCCCTCGCATTGCTGACATCCGGGGCGAAAGCAAGGCTACCCTCGAACTGTACGGCATCGGACAGACACCGACTGATGATTTCGGCCGGCAATGCCTGATGGCTCGGCGCTTTGCGGAAGCCGGGGTCCGTTACATCCAAGTCTCTCATTCCTTCAAATGGGACCAGCATGGCAACATGGCCCAACATGCGAAAAATGCCTTGGAAGTTGACAAACCGATCGCTGGATTGCTCACAGACTTGAAAGCCCGCGGCTTACTCCAAGATACCCTGGTTCTTTGGGGCGGAGAGTTTGGCCGCACACCGGTCACCCAAGGCAAGGATGGACGAGACCACAACCCCCAAGGGTTCACCATGTGGCTTGCGGGGGGCGGGGTCAAAGGAGGCTTTACCTATGGTGAAACAGACGAGTTCGGTTATTACGCCGTTAAAGACAAAGTGCATATGCATGATCTCCATGCCACCATCCTTTGGCTTCTGGGATTGGACCATGAGAAACTCACGTACCGTCATGCCGGTCGCGACTTCCGACTGACTGATGTTCACGGTAGGGTCGTCCGAGAGATATTTGCTTGACATAGAGGTCGGACCGAGCACTGGCTAACAGGTTACAACGGGTCACCCGTTGAAAGATACGTTGATGCAACTCATGGAAACGCGTATTTCCCAGAGCAGGATAGAAGGGGCGATAGGCAACCGGAACAGGGTCATGAAGGAATGCCGATAGTAGCTGGAAGTAGGGAGGGTGTGGTGATACTTGCAACTCATCTGGGAATGATTCTGAATCATCTCTAAAATAGAAGTAGAGCGAAAGGGAACTAAGCAGGTAGCGGTGGTGAGGTGAGCCCATTGTGTAATAACGATACCGATCTGGAACCGCTAGCGGACGTGGTATTTCCCCGTATTCTTCGAGCCTATTTACTGGGATCGGTAGATTGGGATCAGTTGCTGCACATGCAGCGTCGCCTGATTTATGAAGTGAGCGGTACACCGGGAAGCAGCGCGGTTCTCATTTGTGAACATCCACCCAGTATTACCATCGGCCGGGAAGGAAGCCGTGAGCATATCCGCTACGAAGTTAGTTATTTGGAGCGTAAAGGGTGGCCTGTGCGATGGCATGCTCGCGGAGGCGGAGTGATGTTACACTTGCCCGGCCAACTTGCCTGCTATCCCATAGTAGTGCTTTCCCAATTCGGCTGGACCCCCGCTCAGTACGTGCATCACTTGGAGAATATCGCCGTAGATCTGTTGCGAAGCTATGGTGTGTCCGCTGTAGCGGATCATCGACGCCCGGGAGTCGTCGTCGGGGAACGGAGAATTGCCCATGTGGGAGTGGCCATCCGCAACGGCGTCACATGTTTCGGCATGGTGCTCAATGTGGACCCCGATTTGCAGCCCTTCTATCGTGTGTGGTGTGATGGAGCCGATAAGCCGATGACATCTTTGCAGCGCGAGACCTGTGGACGCTTCCGAATCAGCGGAGTGCGCCAACGATTATTAGAAATCTTGCAGCAGCACCTGAAGATTGACCGTTTGTCGATCTTCCACGCCTTACCGGACCTCTTACCCCGCTTGCGTAGCTATGTTACCATTGACCGTCATTGAGCCAGCGAAAGCATCTTGTTCAGGGGAACACGGGGATCGGATCGGAATGAGCATCCCTTACTCGATTCGCCCAAGATCGCACCTCCCACCGTGGTTGAAACGACCGCTCCCACGTGGCAACGGCAATAACTTCACCCACAATCTTCTTCGTGATTTGCGCCTCGAGACGGTTTGCGAAAACGCGAAATGTCCGAATCGTCCTGAATGCTGGGCCCAGAGGACAGCTACATTCATGATTCTGGGGAATGTGTGCACACGTCCTTGCAGCTTCTGCTCGGTTCCTAAGGGAACGCCCCACCCTGTGGAGGAGGATGAACCGGAGAGACTGGCTGAGGCTTGCGTGCGACTGGGATTGCGACATGTCGTCATCACCTCGGTAACCCGTGACGATTTGCCGGATGGAGGAGCCGAGCATTTCGTCCATTGTCTCGAAGCTGTCCGTCAGAGACTCCCTGAGGCTACCTTGGAGGTACTCACCCCAGATTTCCTGGGCAACCTCTCCGCTATCGACCGGGTAATTGCCGCTCAACCGCATGTCTTCAACCATAATCTGGAAACTGTGCCCCGCCTCTACCGCGTGGCCCGGGGACGAGCGGACTACCGCCGTAGCCTTGCCCTTCTGGCACGCGTCAAAGAAAAGGCTCCCTCCATCTACACCAAAACCGGTCTGATGCTCGGGCTAGGGGAAACACGAGATGAAGTTCTGGATGTCCTGGCCGATCTCCGCACCATCAAATGCGACATCGTGACCCTCGGCCAATACTTGGCTCCGACATTGCATCACAGCCTCCCTGTGGCTCGGTATGTTCCGCCCGAAGAGTTTGACGACATCGCCCGGTTGGCCCGCTCCCTCGGTTTCCTCCAGGTCGTCGCCGGGCCTTTCGTCCGCTCCAGTTATCATGCTGCCGAGATGCTCCCAATCCATCGAGGATGATCCCGACGCACATAACTACCATACCCTTGACCTAAGAACTCCCTTGTCAGCGCACTATTCCCATGAAGGAGATGGTTCCAATCGTATTGCCCGACCTGGGAACTGATTGGGTGACTCTCAGTGCCTGGTATGTACACCCTGGCGAGAGGGTGTACGCTGGCGACCGAGTAGCCGAGGTCCTCATCCCTGGAGCCACTGTGGATATAGCGGCGCCCATCGATGGCGTACTTGTGCAACGGCAAGTGGGCGTAGATCAGCGCCTGGCTCCCGGTAGCATTCTCGGCTATCTTTCCCCTTCCATTGCAGGGGAAGAACCGTCCCAATGAAAGATCTTCCTTAGTGATGGAATGACCTTGAAGCAATCCCCATGTGCCTGAAGCTCTGGCAAGTGTAGCCAGGCGAGAGAGGCTTTCATATACTTTCTTATCCCGCGTGAAAGCCGATTTCCGGAATGTCATCCCGAGGGGGTACGAATCGTGGGAGTACGCATTCGTTTGAAACAGATGGGGCGACGACATCGCCGATATTATCGCATCTGCGCGATGGATAGCCGGCAGCCCCGTGACGGCAAGGTATTGGAAGAATTGGGCACATATGATCCGCATGTACCTGATCCTGAAGCCGCGGTGACTCTCCGTCCTAGCCGGATCAAACACTGGCTCAGCGTGGGCGCCCAACCCACCCATCATTGCAAGGTGCTGTTTGACAAGTATATGAAAAAATGGGAAGCGATTGAGGCGGAACGGGCCCAAGTGGCACGAGCTTCGGGGACGCCAGGGACCTCAACAGGGATGGCTACTGCACCTCGTGAAGGTTCCTAGGTCACTAGCACCCCAGTGCGGAGGAGGCGGATGTGATCCGCTTCGATGTGTTGACCTTATTTCCCGGTATATTCCACAGCTATTTGCAGCATAGTCTGCTAGAAGATTCTATTCAAAAGGGTCTGGTTGAAGTACATCTGTGGAACATCCGGGATTGGTCGCAGGACAAACATCACAAGGTGGATGACCGCCCATTCGGGGGAGGACCCGGGATGGTGTTGATGGCCCCACCTGTGGTAGAGTGTGTGGAAGCGGTACAAGCTCAAGGGCCTGCACCGGGTCGAGTCATACTCTTGACTCCATCAGGAGAACGCCTCACACAGCCCTTGGTCCGCAGACTAGCTCAGGAAGCCCGCCTGCTGCTGGTCTGTGGTCGGTATGAAGGATTCGACGAACGTATCCGAGATATCCTTCACCCGTGGGAAATCTCGATTGGGGATTATATCTGCAATGGCGGAGAAGTCCCCGCAATGGTGATCATCGATTGTGTGATCCGTCTCATTCCTGGGGTGTTAGGCGATGAGCATAGTATCCTAGAGGAATCTCACAACATCCCTGGTGAACTGGAATACCCGCAATACACCCGACCGCGGATTTATCGTGGACACGGTGTACCACAGGTGCTCTTGAGCGGAAATCATGCGGCCATTGCTGCCTGGCGCAAGCAGCAAGCCGCACTCCGCAGCCAGCAAAGACGCTGCCGGTCACCATGGGACGGTATTTCCCATGTTGAACCGTCTCAACCGCCTTCTGCCGCACCTGCCGAATCAACGATAACCTGACCGTCGAGAAAGATTGCAGGGGAAGTTCTAACGAACATGCCAGATCGGATTCTTCCAGAACTCGTGTACTCATAAGGAGAGATACATCATGATAAGCCCACTGCTCCGTCATATCGAGCAACAATATATGCAAACAAACATCCCCGATTTCCGCATCGGTGATCGGGTGGAAGTCCATCAGCGTATTCTAGATGGCCCCAAGGAGCGGATTCAGGTGTTCGAAGGGGACGTCATCGCTCGACATCATGACGGCATCCGTGAAACCTTTACCGTACGCCGCATCGTACAAGGTGAGGGTGTAGAACGCATTTTCCCCTTGCATTCTCCCCGCATAGCCAAGATAGTAGTCAAGAAAGCAGGAAAAGTCCGTCGGGCGAAACTGTATTACTTGCGGGAACGTGTCGGCAAAGCGACCCGCATCCGCGAGGACAAAGAACGGCAGGCGAAGATCGACGAGGAATTGCGCCGAGCAGCAGAAGAAGCGGCGAAAGCAGCCGCTGAAGCCGCAGCGAAGGCCGCCGCTGAGGGTGGTACCAGCAAATCGGCTCAAAAGAAGAAGGCAAAACGCGAAGCCCAAGCAAGTGGTAATACCAGTGCCAAGGGTAAGAAAAAATAACACAACTCCCCCCACATCCCCTGCCCCACAAGAGTCGCCAGGGAAGACCTCCACTTCTTGGTGGCGTCGTTGGTGGCCGTTTTCCTCCCAACCTCAGGGGACATCAAACGAGTATTTCACCCGCTGGCCTTGGTGGCGACGCTGGTTTGGCCAACGCTGCGAGCGGGTTGCAGCTTCGCATCTGCGACGCTTAGGCTACACCCTCCTGGCTGCCAACCTCCGTCTACCTAGGGGAGAAATCGACCTGCTCGCGATCGACGGTGATACTCTCGTTGTCGTTGAGGTACGCTCGACCCAATCCAGCCGAGCGGATGCGATCCGGGAAGTTGCCGCTTCTGTAGATCAACGCAAGCAAGAGAAATTGACCCGAGCCACCTTGGCTTTCCTGGCACGCCATCGAGCCTTAGGGCAGATACCGGTCCGCTTCGATGTCGTCGTCATAGCCTGGCCGCCCCAGTCCCGTTATCCCTTGATTCACCACATTCCGAACGCTTTTCCAGCACACGGACGATACCAATTTTTCTGCTGAGGTTTCGGAGATATCCCCAACCAAGACCGCTGAAGTAAGTAAATCCACGCCCCATTCATCCCGTGCTACGGTTCCACTCTTGACCCTGATGTCGAAAGTCTCATCCTGTATGGTACCTGGTTATGACCTGGATAACCCCCAAGAGCATTCTGCAGAAAGCCGATCGTAGAGGAAGGTGAGAAGTTCATGTTTCCCCCGGTGGAAGAACAGCTGCATGTGTTGTTGCGTGGCGTAGCTCAGGTTGAAACGGTCGACGAATTACGCGAGCGACTGGAATGGAGCTTCCGGACTGGACTGCCCTTACGCATCAAATACGGAATTGATCCCACCGGCTTCGATGTCCATTTGGGGCATACCGTTCCTCTCCGCAAGTTGCGTCAATTCCAACAACTCGGACATAGAGCTGTCCTGATCATCGGCACGGCCACAGCAGCGGTTGGTGATCCAAGTGGTCGCGATGCCAGTCGTCAAGGCCTCACTCCCGAACAGATTGAAAGGAATGCGCAAACGTATTTGCAACAAATTGCTAAAATCATCAACATTGAGGCTACAGAAGTCCGTGCCAATCATGAATGGTTCGAGCGGTTCCGCTTTCCGGATTTTCTGCGTTTGTTGGGACAAACGACGGTTCAACGACTCCTCGAACGCGACGATTTCAGTAAGCGACTTCGGGCGAACAGCCCTATCTATCTCCATGAATGTCTATATCCGCTGCTCCAAGGATGGGACTCTGTAGAAGTCCACGCAGATGTAGAGTTGGGTGGGACCGAACAGTTATACAACCTCATGGTCGGTCGTGATCTGCAACGCACTGCGGGTCAGAAGCCTCAGGTGTGCCTGACCATGCCCATCCTCCGTGGGACCGACGGTGTCAAAAAAATGGGCAAAAGCGTCGGTAACTACATCGGCGTAAACGAACCACCCCACGAAATGTTTGGTAAGACCATGAGAATCCCGGATGAACTGATGCCCGAATGGTTCACCCTCCTGACCGATCGTTCCGAGGCCGAAATCCACGCCATCCTCTCCGGCAAGCCCAACGAAGCGAAGAAAGTCCTGGCCGCCGACATCGTCCGGTTCTTTTACGGTGAGGAAACTGCTCAGCAATGTCTGGAAGAATGGCGTCGGCAGTTCGAAGAAAAAGGCGACCCTGAGCAGATGCCCGAAATCCACTTGCCCGAGGAATGGTCCGCTTCGTCCCCCATTCCTGTCGTGGATTTGTTACTCATCAGCGGCCTGACCGTCAGCAAAAGTGAAGCCCGGCGGAAAATCGAAGAAGGGGCTGTCAATTACGGACCGGACCGTGTGAAGGTTACGGATGTCAAGGCCACCCTGACGCCTCAGGACGGCCTGGTCCTTCGTTTGGGCCGCAAACGAGCCAGACTCCGGACCACTCCAAATCCCCAGAAAAAAACACCGTAACTACCTCTAACCCTTGTGTATGCTAGGGGTCAGCGCTGATTTCCTGTCCTTACCCCAAAGTTCCAAAGGGATGAAAAAAGGGGTGTACAGATCCTATGACAGGCTCGGTGGCATCCTCTCCGCCCCGTCAAATTCATCGGGTGTGGAGGAAATGCCCTTTACGAGAAAAGCCGAAGAATGTCCTTGGGTGTTACCGCGTCGAATCCACCGTTCTAACCAGTACCACACCTTTGACTGGAGCAATACCTCAGGTCTCATCGGCTCAACAAATCCAGAACCGCCGCAGACATGCAGCGCACCCCTGTTTTTAAGGTCGGTTCGGGAACGGGAGCAAATCGGTCTGTATGGAGACCGGGAAGCGGACTGCCTCCAGGCTTCTGGGCAGCCGCATATCGCTCCGGATCGACCGTTCCCAAGAAGAAGATGAAGATGGGGGTATTCTCCGCAGCGTAACGCCCGAAGTCTTCTGCCCCCATCACCGGCGGACGTTCGCGGACATTTTCCTCCCCCAAGAGCGAACGAAATACCCGTACACAACGTTCCGTAAGTGCAGGATCATTGATGGTCGGTGGAGTATATTCTTCCAAGCGGACCCGGATTTCTGGCTCCGGTGCTCGGGCACTAGCGGCCACTGCCGTGCAGATACGCTCAATCGCTTTGAGAACCTGATCCCGTGTTTCTGTCTTGGTAGTGCGCACCGTCAATTGCAATCTCACTTCATTCGGGATGATATTGTGCTTTGTGCCTCCATGGATCGAGCCTACCGTGATGACAACCGGATCAATCGGATCGACTTCTCGACTCACGATGGTTTGCAAATCCAGGATGATCCGTGCTGCCAGGACCACAGGGTCAACGGTGAGATGCGGAGCTGCCCCATGACCTCCTTTACCCTTAACCACAACATCCACTGCATCCGAGGCGGCTAAGCTCAAACCCGAGCGATAGGCCACGGTACCCGTAGGTAAATGGGCATCACAATGCAGGGCCAGAGCATAATCTGGTTTGGGAAAACGTCGATATAAACCGTCCTCTAGCATCCGTCGAGCGCCGGCGACGATCTCCTCGGCGGGTTGAGCCACAAACAGCAGTGTACCACTCCATTGCTCTTTCAGGGCGGTCAGAACTCGGGCCGTCCCCACCCAACAAGCCATATGCATGTCGTGTCCACAGGCATGCATTACCCCTACCTCTTGACCGAGGTGACCCCTTGTGCGGACTTTACTGGCGTAAGCTAAACCTGTTTGCTCAACGATCGGCAACGCATCCATATCCGTTCGAACCAGAACCACAGGGCCGCGGCCGTTCTTCAAAACTGCTACCACCCCATGACCTCCCACCTTCTCCGTTACCTCCCACCCCAGTTGACGCATTTCCCGAGCCAGACGTGCTGCGGTCTTTTCCTCGTGTAACGACAACTCCGGTTGTGCATGCAACTCCTGATACAGGCGAATCAACTCGGGAAGTGACTGATTCAATATTTCATCGATTTGTTTCTTTCTGATGATCGGACTGTTTTGCTCAACGGCTTCGGCCTTATCTGACGCAGCAGGACGGGGCATTTCATTCATGATGCTGCTCGGTGTGTTCTGGGAGAAGGTCAGCTTTCTCACTTGGGCCAAAGTGTAAAGCCCCGAACCGCAACTACCTGCCAAACAAATAATTAGAGCAAAACGCAACATGGCGTAATCCTCATATGAAGTGGAATGAGGGGTCGAAGGAGGGAAAAAATTGCTCCATTTGACACTTTTTACTCGAATCGGACACCTCTGGTAGCGTATATTTCTATAACCGCATCTCTTTCCTCGCCCAGCATTCTATGAAGAGAGATTCGGTACCCGAGCCAGCCGCGGATACGGGGGCAGTTGTCCCATTACACACCTTTGAAGGGAGGAGTCTTGTGCTATGACTACCAAAACTTTGACTCTCAAACAGCGGAAGTCGATTTTCCAAGCACTAGTCAAAGCCCAGGATCAAGGGATTCCTGTGCCGGAATCCAAGCAGAGGATCATCGAAAAATATCAACTGACTCCCGAGCAGTTGGAATTGATCGAGGAGGAAGGTTTGGAGAAAGAGTGGCCTCCACTCAATAGCGACCAGTAATCCGGGATGCGCTGTTTTCTCGTAGGAAGTCCGGATTTACCGGCGAGCCTATCCAAAACTGCGTTGGACCAAAACTGCATTGGATGGGCTCGCGCTACTCCTCCGCTAAGGAGAACTGTTGTTATTACCAGACTTGTGGACTGTTTGAAACGTATGACATCCTTTCCCAGGCCCATTGCCGCAAGGGAAGGATCTCGGGAATAGAGTTTTAGAACTACCTTTCTTACTCCTGAGTTTCCAAGCGGAACGGCTGCCAGATGTGCGGGCGAGCCAAAGGTTCGATATGCAGCACCTCTTCCCCTTTCTTGAAGACGCGTACCGAACCTGAAGACTGGCTGACGGCAAAAGCCACCGCGTTGGTGTGTTTACTGATCGCAGCAGCGGCTAAATGTCTGGAACCGAAGCCCTTTCGTAAGTTGACACCATCGGTCCGGGCATTCAGATGGAGGCAAGCTGCCTCGGCGATCCCATCACGGCTGATGAGTATAGCACCATCAAGCTTGGCTATCTCCTTGATTTGTTCACGTACATCGCGTTTGCGAACGTCCCGTTCGTTTCGACTATATCCCCGGAAGGGATTGAAATTCTGGAAGCGTGACAAACTGAGCACCTTACGGGTATCGCCGACAACGAGAATAGTGCCAACAGGTTGTCCTTCCCGACCCTCCCGTCCGATTTCCGTAGCCAACTCCACAACAGCTCGCAGAACATCGAGGGGAGCCGCATCGAGCAATACCCGTAAATCTCGAGGTGTCAAACGCTCCAGATGTTCGCCGAGGTGAATGACACTGAGGGTGTCGATCGGTTCAGGCCCAACCTCCAGTGTGGCGATGCCATTGTACAAAGCCACGATATGAGCACCGGGTTGCAGTTGCTGTTCCGTAACAGCACGAAGTAAAGCAGCATTCATCCGCTCCTGTGTCGGCCGAGGTTCCGAATCCACATCGATAACCATCCAACCATCACGGTCTCGAAGGGATCGGGTCAAAGCGGGGTTGACCGCTGCCACCAGCAGTTTGCAATCCCCAAGAATACGGGCCACGTCATCCCAAGGGAGACTGGTTTCGGTCAGTAGCAAGACCGCATCCGCTGGTAAGCTCTGAACCAGCTCCCGTGCTGCTTGTAATAGGGCTATTGACTGGGATGGCAAACTCATACTGCAAACCGTGGTTTTGACCCCTATGCTCCCCCACACTCATCCATTGATGCCCGTTTGCTCGTAGGGCCGTCGCTTATTCGTTCAATAGATCATGCTCGCTTCTTATCGTTGTGACCTGGATCACCTCAGTCGAAGCTGGTCAGCAAACCTTAGACCTCGGGACAGTTCATTCGAGACCAAACCCCGTACCCACACACGATCAAAAGGTGGCCATCCAGCAAGGCCAAACGGCCTGACTATCCTCTTTGGGCCGCCGAGCAAAGCCCGTTGGTCTAACCCAGATCTTCTTGATGCTGCGTTTGCCTTGTCTTGTACCAATGGCAAGAAAGACGAAAAAT
>Ga0197142_1001806_pt1 | contig 19257 bp, 17 predicted proteins | sample GBS60_MetaG_FD_148614 | JGI IMG/M metagenome (GOLD analysis project Ga0197142, IMG submission 148614) | Sediment microbial communities from Great Boiling Springs, Gerlach, Nevada, United States - GBS 60_MetaG | ecosystem: Environmental > Aquatic > Thermal springs > Hot (42-90C) > Sediment... | reverse complement strand
ATCTCCATGGGGGCTGCTCCCGATTTTTTTGCTTTATTTTTTTACCAGAGACTGGCCCCCTTGTCAACCTTAACTTGATGCCTATGGGGCAGGGCTTGCCCCTGCCCCCCCCTGCCCCGGGGCAACCGCGTAGGGGCAGGGCTTGCCCCTGCCCCCTCCCTGCCCCAGGGCAACCGTGTAGGGGCAGGGCTTGCCCCTGCCCCCCCTGCCCCAGGGGGGCAACCGCAAGGGTTGCCCCTACACATCATTGTAGGGGCAGGGCTTGCCCCTGCCCCAGGGCTTGCCCCTGCCCCCATCCCCCCCCCTGCCCCTACCGGACCTGCATGGCGGCCTGAATCTCCCGCAACAGCGGCGTCAGTTCCCCGCGGCCCCGGACGCGCACCCGCAACAGATAGAGGTATCGGCTGGAACTCTGGAGCAGCAAGGCCTCCGCCGGGCCGTCCGACCACTGTTCGCGGAAAAGAAATCCCGGCCGTTTCCCCCGCGTGACCGCTTCCACCGAAGTGATCTCCACCATCTCCCCAATGGGAAAGGTGGCCTCCTCCAGCATCTGAGCGGTGTCCAGCGTCAACGGCCCCAGCGGGCCGGGGGCCCACCAGAGTTCTATCCGCTCCCCGCCCCGCCGCCACACCCGACCTCCAGCGACCAGGTCTCCCTCCTGCCGGATAAGGATGAACGGTTGCGGCACGGGCAACGAGACCTCCCCGGGCACCTGTCCCGCCAGATCCCAGAGGGGAACGGGCTCCTGCCGGAAGCGGAACCAGCGCCCTCCCCGGATGGGGACCGGAGATTGGACATCCACGAACAGGTACCAGTCGCCCGGCACCGGTTCCAGCGAGAAGTAGAGAGGCTGACGGGAGACATAGGCCCCATTCCCCGCCCGCTCCAACAGCGATTCCCACACCAGCACGTAGACCCCAGGGGGGCCGTCTTGAGCCCACCCCTGGACTTCGGGCTCCCATTTCCAGGCCGGATCACCGGCACCGGGGCGAAAGACCCGGGCCCACACCCGGGCCCCGGGGTCCCGCTGGGCCAGGCCCGGCAGTTCCACCATGACGGTCACCCCCTCCAACGCCGAGACCGTCTCCGGGAAGTGGATGGTTAGAGGGACGGGGGGCAGCGGGGTAGGCGTGGGGCTGGGCGTGGGAGACGGCGCTGGAGAGGGCGTCAGGGTCGGCGTTGGTGAGGGATTGGGTGCCCCACACCCCACAGCCAGAAAGACTGCCCCCAGAGCGACGACCAGGACCCGCGCAACGCGGCGGAAACGAGAGTTAACATGCCAGGCACTTCCAGAAGTGCCTGGCACGTTTGGTTCTCCCAAAGAGCCGCGAGTTCTCATCCGAACTACGACCGGTCGGGTTTCTGCGCCACCTGACGGGCGAAGTTTTCGCCGAAGGCCTCGGCGCGCTTCAAGTCCTCCACCGTGGGACCGCCTTTGAAGGCGAAGGAGTCCAGGACTTCCCACTTCAGGGTTTCCGCCAGGCGGCGGAATTCCTGTTCACCGCCGCCGCTCCAGCCGTAACTGCCGAAGTAAGCCGCCTTGCGGTTCTGGATGCGCTTACGGGCGGCGACGTCCAGCGCGTGGACCATCGGCGGGAAGAGGCCGCCCTCGTAGGTCGGCGCGCCCACGATGACCCCCCGGTTCAACCAGAGGGCCGGCAGGATGTAACTGATGTGGGTCCGGGCGACGTCGTACACCTCCACCGGCACCCCGGCCCGGGAAACCCCCTGCGCCACCGCGTTCATCACTTTCTCCGTGTTACCGTACATGGAGCCGTAGAGGAGCGTCACGGCGGGGTCCCCTTCGCCTGTGGCGTAACCCGCCCATCGGCGGTATAGTTCTACGATCCGCCCCGGGTCCCGCCGCCAGACCAGCCCGTGGGACGGGGCGACGACATCCACCGGAATCCCGCTCAGTTTCTCCAGCGCGCGCAGCACCGGGCGGCTGAACACGGCCACAATGTTGACGTAGTACCGCAGGGCCTCCCGCTCGTAGAAAGAGAGGTCCGCACACTGGTCGTCAAAGATGGCCCCCTGGAGCGCGCCGTACCCCCCGAAGCCGTCGCAGGAGAAGAGCACCCGCTGGGTCGTCTCATAGGTCATCATCGTCTCGGGCCAGTGGACGAAGGGGGTGTGGAAGAATTGGAGGACATGGGAACCCAGCGGGAGCGTCTCGCCGTCCTCCACCACGCGCACGTTCTCCGTGACCTGGTAGAAAGCCGCTACCATCTCTTTTGTCTTCACGGTCCCCAGGATGACGGCCTGAGGGGCCAGTCGCCGCAGAATGCTCAGGATGCCCGTATGGTCGGGCTCCATGTGGTTGATAACGATGTAGTCCAGTTGGCTCAGGTCAGTGACATCGGCAACTTGGGCCAGGAACTCGTCGGTCTTCAGCCCTTTCGCCAGATCAATCAGCGCCTTCTTCTCGCTGTTGACCAGGTAGGCATTGTAGGAGACGCCCTCTTGAGTGATGGGCCAGTACCCCTCAAAGAGGTCGGTCGTCCGGTCGTTGACGCCGATCCAGTAGATGCCGGGTCGGATTTCTATGGCAGGCATGGTTACTCCTCCAGTGGAATAACAAAGTTCAGTGAAGTTGATTCGGGGCTATTATACCCCAGAGATGGAGAGAATGCCAATGGCCCTTCGTGTCTGACCGCGAACGGACGCGATCGGGGAAATGTCCCAATTTCGTCGGGCCTGGCCGCTTTGCAGGACAACTGCTCGCAGTTGTCCTACAACTTTGGGACATACTCACCCCGTTTTGCATTTGACTTTCCCCAATGACGTGATAAAATATCTACACGATTTCTGGCTACCTGTCCGCAAAGCGCGCTGGATAGACCGTTCCTGCTGCCGGTTTCGTAGAAAAAGGAGGGCAAGGTAAGGCACGGGATTCCGCGATGCTGGGTACGGCCCACTTCCCCGGCATCGCCCGCGCGGCGGTGAGAGCGTTGGCGAGGCCGGGTTTTTTGTGGACGGGTACCGGGTTTGAGGAGAGAGACGATGGTGTTGGAGTTAAACGAATCATCACCCGCCCAGCCGGAGACGGCTGTGGATATGGAAAGTCTGCTCCAGGAGCAGGAGGGGTACGTCGCTCGCCCCGGAGAAATCCGTAAGGGACGCGTCATCCAGGTCACCAACGATGGTGCCCTGGTAGACGTCGGCCTCAAGCGGGAGGGGTTCGTCCCCGCCAGCGACCTGCGTCAGGTGCGCAAAGAGATGGGGGAAATTCACGAGGGCGATGAGGTATTTGTCAAACTCCTGGAGAGTGAGAGCGAGGGATACATTAAGGCCTCCATCTATCAGGCCCGCCTGGAGGAGGATTGGATTCGGGCCGAGGAGATGCTGAAGAGCGGCGACATCTACGAGGGGCGTATCTCTTCATACAACCGGGGAGGGCTGACGGTCCCCTTCGGCCGCATTCGGGGCTTCATCCCGGTCTCCCAGGTGGTGGGCATCCCGCGCGGCCTGAAGGAGGCGGAGCGGCGCCAGCGGCTGGCCGCGATGGTCGGGCAGACCGTCGGCCTGCGGGTGGTGGACGTCAACCGGGAGGAGAAACGGCTCATCCTCTCCCAGCGGCGGGCCCATCGGGCCTGGCAGCGCATCCTCCGCAAGCGGCTGCTGGACAGCCTGGAGGTCGGGCAGCGCCGCCGGGGGACAGTTTCCAGCATCACCGACTTCGGTGTGTTCGTGGACCTGGGCCACGGCGTGGAGGGGATGGTCCACGTCTCCGAACTCTCATGGCAGCGGGTGGAGGACCCCCATCAGGTCGTGCGGGTGGGGGATGAGGTGGAGGTTGTCGTCCTGGAAGTGAACCGGTCCAAAGGGCGCATCGGCCTCAGCATCAAGCAGACCCAGGAGGACCCCTGGACCCGGGTGGGAGAGAAGTACCGCGAGAACCAGTTGGTGGAAGGACAGGTCACGCGCGTCGCCGACATCGGCGCCTTTGTGGAACTGGAGCCGGGGGTGGAGGGGTTGTTGCACGCCAGCGAACTGATCGGCGCCCCGGACGTGACCCCCCAGCAGGTGCTGAAGCCAGGCGAGACCATCCTGCTGAAGATTCTGGAGGTCAGCCCGTCCCGCCGCCGCATCCGCCTGAGCGCCCGGCGGGTGCGTCGGGACGAATGGGAGCGCTGGGCCGCCGAGAAGGCCGCCCGCGAGCGCGCGGTGGAAACGGCCCCCGAGGCGGAAGCCGCAGCGGAGCCAGCCCCTGAGGTAGCCACCACGGCGGAGCCAGCCCCTGAAGCGGAAGCCGTGGCGGAGACAGCCCCTGAAGCAGAGGTGGTCGTTTCTGAAGCCGAAGCGGAGGCTCCGGATGAACCCGCCGCTTCCGAGGCGGCATAAACCGCGAAGGGCACGAAAGAAGCGGGATTCTTTCGCGCCTTTCGTGCCTTTCGCGCCTTTCGCGCCTTTCGTGCCTTTCGTGCCTTTCGCGTCTTTCGCGCCTTTCGCGCCTTTCGTGCCTTTCGTGCCTTTCGCGTCTTTCGCGTCTTTCGTGCCTTTCGCGTCTTTCGCGTCTTTCGCTCCTTTCGCGTCAGGAAAAGGTGGTCTATGGCCAAACGAGAAGACAAGGTAGAAATTGAGGGCACGGTAGTGGAAACCCTGCCCGGCACCCAGTTCCGGGTGAAACTGGATACCGGCCATGAAGTCCTGGCCTATCTCTCCGGGCGGATGCGCAAATACTACATCCGCATCCTCCTGGGCGACCGGGTACGGGTAGAACTCTCCCCGTATGACCTGACCCGGGGACGGATTGTCTACCGGTACAAGCGGCCGGAGGAAGGGGAACTGGAAGAATAGAACGGCATAAGCATTTCCCAGATCCAGGCCCCTGGCCTACCGGGGGCCATCATCTATGACTGGCATGGCTGCCAGGCTTTTTCCCCGCATTCCCCTGCTCTTCCCGACCCCCCAATGGAGGCGCGATGGGCGACCACATCCTCGCCATAGACGTTGGCACTCAGTCCATCCGGGCCCTTCTCTTTAATCCTCAGGGCCACCTGGTTCACAAAGTCCGCATCCCCATAGAACCCTACGTCTCTCCCCAGCCCGGCTGGGCGGAACAGGACCCCGACTACTTCTGGGAGAACCTCTGCGCGGCCTGCCGCCGCCTCTGGCAGGAGGCGCCCGTCCCCAAAGACGCGGTGGCGGGCGTGGCGCTGACGGCCCAGCGGGCGACCATGGTCAACGTGGACCGGGACGGTCGCCCCTTGCGCCCGGCTATTGTCTGGCTGGACGCGCGCCGCACGGAGGGGCAGAAGCCCATCGGCGGGCTCTGGGGCCTGGCCTTCCGCCTGGTCGGCCTGACCGACACCGTCGCCTACCTGCAGGCGGAGGCGGAGGCGAACTGGCTCCGCACCTACCAGCCCGAAATCTGGCGGAACACCTACAAGTATCTCTTCCTCTCCGGCTACCTGACCTACCGCCTGGTCGGCCGTTTCGTGGACTCGGTGGGCTGCCAGGTCGGGTACATTCCCTTTGACTACAAACGGCTCACCTGGGCCCGGAAGTGGGACTGGAAATGGCGGGTGGTGCCGATGGACGAGCGGATGCTGCCGGACCTGATCCCGCCGGCCCAGGAGTTGGGGCGCATCACTCCTCAGGCCGCCGAAGCGACGGGCATTCCGGAGGGGTTGCCCCTCATCGCCGCTGCCGCCGACAAGGCCTGCGAGGTGCTGGGGGCGGGGGCGCTGGAGCCGGAGGTCGCCTGTCTCTCCTACGGGACGACGGCGACGGTCAACACCACCAGCCGCCGCTACGTGGAGGTCATCCCCCTCATCCCGCCCTATCCCAGCGCGGTCCCCGGCGCCTACAACCTGGAGGTCCAGATTTACCGGGGCTACTGGATGGTCAGTTGGTTCCGGCGGGAGTTCGGCCTGCGGGAGGAGCAAATTGCGCGCGAGCGGGGATGCGCCCCGGAGGATTTGTTTGACGAACTGGTGGAGGCGGTGCCGCCCGGCTCCATGGGCCTGATGCTTCAGCCGTACTGGTCGCCGGGGCTGCGCCGCCCCGGACCGGAGGCGAAGGGCGCCATCATCGGCTTCGGCGACGTCCACACCCGTGCCCACATCTACCGGGCCATTCTGGAGGGACTGGCCTACGCGCTGCGGGAGGGGCTGGAGTGGACCCAGCGGCGGCTGGGCGTGCGGACGCGGGAGATCCGGGTCTCCGGCGGCGGGTCGCAATCGGATGCGGCGATGCAGATTACGGCGGACATTTTCAACCTGCCCGCTTCCCGCCCCCACATCTACGAGACGGCGGGCCTGGGCGCGGCCATAGATGCCGCCGTCGGCCTGGGGCTCCACCCCGATTTTGGGACCGCCGTCGCCGAAATGACGCGCGTCAGCCAGACCTTCTACCCCCGTCCGGAGACGCAGGAGATATACCAGGCGCTGTACGAGCGGGTGTACCGCCGGATGTACCGGCAGTTGCGACCCCTCTACGAAGAGATTCGCCGCATCACCGGCTACCCGCCCCGGTAGGGGTTTCGCGTATGGAGCGAACTCTCCAGGAAAACCAGAAGGCAGGCAACACGAGCCGGGGAACCCTGCCGCCCCACTTCCGTCACAATTTTACCGCCCTGCTGATAGACTACGTCTTCTTCGGGGTGGCCTATTCCCTGCTGAATCCCAACACCGTCCTGCCGGCCTTCGCCCGCACGCTGACGGCGTCGGAGCCACTGGTGGGGATGGTCGCCACCATCATGGCGGCGGGATGGCTGCTGCCCCAGGTGCTGGTGGCCGCCGTCATCGGGCGGAAGCCCCGCAAGAAGCCGTACCTGCTCTGGGCCATCTACACCGGTCGACCCCTCTACTTCCTGTTGGCGCTGCTCATCTGGGCCGGCCTGACCCGCTATCCCGGCTGGATGCTGGTCGTCTTTCTGGCGGGTATTGGCCTGTTCAATGTTCTGGACGGTATTGCGGCGCTGGCCTGGTTTGACCTGATGGCGGCGACGATCCCGCCGACCCGAAGGGGACGGCTGATCGGGGCGGGACAACTCATCGGCGGACTGACCGGCATCGGCATCGGCGGGCTGGTGGGGTTTATCCTTTCCCATCCTATGCTGCCGTATCCCAAAAACTACGCCGTGCTCTTTGCCCTCGCCGGGCTGGCGCTCACGCCTTCCACCGTTGCCCTGACCCTGCTCCGGGAGCCGGAGAGAAGCGTCCCTATCTCTCCTGATACTTCCTTCAGTTTCCGCAGCCAACTCCGGGAGGTCTGGACGGGATGGCCGGACTTCCGGCGGCTGGTCTTCGGCCGCTGGCTGATCGGACTCTTCGGTCTGGCGATTCCCTTCTACATCCTGCACGCGACGGAGGTCATTGGACTGCCGAAGGCCGTGGTCGGCTGGTTCGTCTCCGCACAGATGGTGGGGGGCATCGTCGCCAGCATCGGGCTGGGCTGGCTGAGTGAGCGCTGGGGCCCCCGGGCCGCGATCTGGGCCGGTTCCTCCGCCACCCTCATCAGCCCGCTCCTGGCTCTCCTCATCCACCTGACCAGAGGCAGTTGGATCAGCCAACTCTATCCTCTGGTCTTCTTCTGCTTCGGCATCACTAACAACACCTGGATGATGGGGATGTTCAACTATCTGCTGGAAATCGCGCCGGAGGACCGCCGTCCCCTCTTCGTGGGCCTCTACAACACCCTGGGCGGCGTACTGGTGCCGGTCTCCTTCCTGGGCGGCGTGCTCCTGCGGCTGACCTCCTACCCGTTCCTGTTCGCGGTGACCGCAGTGGGCATCGCAGGGGGGCTGTGGATGAGTTTGAGGCTGCGGGATACGCGGAGATAGACCACGGACGACAGACGACAGACCACGGACGACGGACGACAGACGACGGCGCCGATGGAGGACGTTCGGTTTCGTTCATCTGCTTCCGGAATGCCCCACCGAACAGGATACCTGCGGTGGGTTTCCCGGGGGATCACCCTGCTTCTGCTCTTCGGGCTGGGGGTGGCCGTCGGGCCGGCGCTCCACCGCTGGCTGAGGGACCGGGAGGCGATCCAGGCCTGGGTCCTGGCGCTGGGCCCCTGGGGGCCGCTGGGGAGCATCCTGCTGAACGCCGCGCAGGTCCTGCTGGCGCCCGTCCCCGGCCAGATTTTCGGTCTGGTGAACGGTTACCTCTACGGCGTCGCCCGGGGCACCCTCTACAGTTGGCTGGGCGTCCAGTTGGGCTCGGCGCTGGCAATGGGGCTGGGCCGCTGGCTGGGCCGTCCCCTGGTCGCGCGCCTGGTCGGCCCGGCGCGGCTGGAGCGGTGGGACCGTCTGGCCCGACGGCAGGGGCCGACCTTCTTCCTGCTGGTCTTCCTGCTGCCGCTCCTGCCCGACGACCTGGCCTGTTTCGTCATCGGGCTGAGCCCCCTCTCCATCCCGTCCATGCTGCTCCTGGCCGGGGTGGGGCGGTTGCCCGGCCTGATCGTCGCCAGTTGGGTGGGGGCCAACGCGACCCGTCCCCCGGCGGAAGTCTGGGCCGGGTTGGTGGGCGGCGCGCTGGCACTGACCGGCCTGTTCGGACGGTACCGGGAGCGGGTGGAGAACTGGTTGGTGCGAACGTTCGTGCGGCGTGAAACGTGAAACGTAAAACGTGAAACGTAAAACGTGAAACGTGAAACGTGAAACGCGATAAGCGATAAGCGATACGCGATACGCGATACGCGATGTTCATAGACGAAGCAACCATCTACGTGAAAGCCGGAGACGGCGGGAACGGCTGTGTGGCCTTCCGACGGGAGAAGTACGTCCCCTTCGGCGGACCGGCGGGGGGTGACGGCGGTAAGGGCGGGGATGTCATTCTCTATGTGGACCCCCACCTGAACACCCTCTACCGCTTCACCCGTCAGCGCCACTTTCGCGCCGGGCGGGGCCAGCACGGACGGGGGAAGAACCAGCACGGGGCCAACGGCGCTGACCTGCGGGTGCCGGTGCCGCCCGGGACGGTGGTTCGGGACGCCGCCACCGGGCGGGTGCTGGCGGACCTCACCGAACCGGGACAGGAGGTGGTGGTGGCCCGGGGCGGGCGGGGAGGACGGGGCAACGCCCGGTTCGCCACCCCGTCCCATCAGGCCCCCCGCATCGCCGAGAACGGGGAGCCGGGGGAGGAGCGCACGCTCCACCTGGAACTGAAACTTCTGGCCGATGTGGGACTGGTGGGGAAGCCCAACGCCGGGAAGTCCACCCTGCTGGCGGCGGTGACGGCGGCGCGGCCCAAGATTGCCCCGTACCCCTTCACCACCCTGGAGCCCCACCTGGGCGTCGTTGTCCTGGACGGTGAGACGGACTTCGTCATGGCCGACCTGCCCGGGCTGATAGAGGGGGCCAGCCAGGGCCGGGGGCTGGGGCACGAGTTCCTCCGCCACGTGGAGCGCACCCGTCTCCTCATCCATCTGTTGGACGGGACGGCGGAGGACCCGCTGGGGGACTTTGCCGCCATCAACGCCGAACTGGCCGCGTTCGGCCACGGGCTGGACCGGAAGCCCCAACTGGTGGCCTTCAACAAAATGGACATGCCCGAGGCGCAGGCGCGCTGGCCCCAGGTGCGGGACGCGCTGCGGGCCCAGGGTTACGAAGTCTTCCCCATCTCCGGCCTGACCCGCCAGGGGGTGCGCGACCTCCTCTGGGCGGCCGCGCGGCGTCTGGCCGAACTTCCCCGGGCGCCCGAGCCCGTCCACGAAATTCCGGTCTTCCGGCTGGAGGACGACGAGCGAACGTTCTGGGTGGAGCGGGAGGCCGACGGCTGGCGGGTCCACGGGAAGCGGGTGGAGCGGCTGGCCGCGATGACCCCGCTGGAACTGGAGGAGGCCGTCTACCGGCTCCACCGCTCCCTGGAAGCCATGGGCGTGCTGGACGCCCTGCGGGAGGCCGGAGTCCGGTCCGGGGATACCGTCCGCATCGGGAAGATAGAGTTGGTGTGGGAAGAAGAGTAATACCGATTGCGTTTGTTTCGGTCAGCGCCCATCACCCGGACGTGAACGTCCGGGCTCATCCTGCAAAGCCCTTCGGGCTGTTTTTAGCCTCCGAAGGGGGCTTTGCTGATTGAGCCCGACGGTAAACCGTCGGGCTGATTCAGCAAAGCCCTGCGGGCTGTTTTGAGCCCCGAAGGGGCTTTGCAACATAAGCCCGATGCTTTAGCGTCGGGCGGAAAGAGCACCCGCCAACCCAGGCGGGCCTTAACTTGATGCGTATGGGCCGCCGAAGCAATCCCCAACAGACCTGGAGATTGCTTCGCCGCTTTCCGCGGCTCGCAATGACAGATGGGTTACCCCTTCAGATGCACACGAACAATGTCGGCGGAGGCCGACAATCGGCACGAAGTGCCCAGGGAGGGCGATTTCAATCGGCCTGATCGGAGGTGACCATGCCCGCGATAGACCTTACCGACTTCCTCTGCCTTCACTACGAAGAGGTGAACCCTGCAGGCTCGCCGCCCGTCCTCCTGCTGCACGGGTTGGGCTCCGCCGGTGGGGACTGGTTTCTCCAGTTCGGCCCCCTGGCCGGGGCCGGATACCGGGTGCTGGCCCCCGACATGCGGGGCTTCGGCCGCTCCAGCGCCCCGCCCGAGGTGACCGTCCAGGCCATGGCCGGGGACATGGCGCTGTTCCTGGAGCGAATGGGCGCGGTGCCGGCCCACGTCGTGGGCATCTCTATGGGCGGGACCGTGGCCCAGCAACTGGCGCTGGACCATCCCGAAATGGTGCGGCGGCTGGTGCTGGTCAACACCTTCGCCCGCCTGCGCCCCCAGAGTCTGAGCGGCTGGCTCTACTTCCTGGCGCGGACAGTCCTGAGCAACCTGGTCGGCCCGGAGCGACAGGCCGAAATGGTGGCCCGGCGTCTCTTCCCCCGCCCCGACCAGCAACTCCTGCGGGAGAACATCGTCCGGCGCATCACCCAGACCAACCCCTGCGCCTACCGGTCCGCCATGCGTTCCCTGATGCGCTTTGACACAACGAGCCGCCTGAGCGAACTGCGGATGCCCGTCCTGGTGGTGACGGGCGCGGAGGACACCACGGTGCCCCCGCCGGTCCAGCGTGCCCTGGCGCAGGGAATCCCGGGAGCCCGCCACGTCGTCGTGGAGGGAAGCGGCCACGGCATCATCGCGGATAGCCCCGATGCGTTCAACCGCATCCTGCTGGAGTTTCTGGCGGAGGGACGAGGCCGATAGACACGGGGGTGTCCCAATTTCGTCGGGCGGGGCCGCTGGTTTCCGCCTGGCGTCAACGGCCAGGCTCAGGCAAAGATGAGGCGCTAAAGCGCCCCTCTCCGCCCTGGCAACAGGCCGTTTACGGCCTGGCCCTCTGGGCCCGACGATTTTGGGACACACCCATAGACACGTTCTGCTTGCTGCCAAAGGCTTTTGTGATATAATATTGTATGTATGACGGATTCTTCGCTGCAACTTCTGAGCCCGGACCGGGCCCGTCAACTGGTGGAACTGGCCGAGCAGGCCCGGCGGCAACTGGAACGGTTCGCCAGCCAGCCGGTTCAGTATGATGCCACCGCGCTGCCGTTGCTGGACGAGTGGATTGAGCGCACCCCGTCCCCTTCCCGGCCGCTTCAGATTCTCTGGGTGGCCTTCCTCGGCGAGGTCTTCCGCCGACGCCACCACGGGGAGTGGGCCATCCGCCAGAGCGACGGGGGGCAACTGGTCGTCGTCTGCCCTACCGAACGGGGCACGGTCCACCCTGTGGATGTAGCCGCGCAGGTGAGCCGCCGCATCGCCGGTGGCATTGCCGAATCCCTGGCCCTCTACTACGTCCGCCAGAGCATCCTCCTGCGGGAACACGAGGACATCGCCTGATAGACGACAGACCACAGACCACAGACGACAGACCACAGACCACAGACCACAGACGACGGACGGCGGACGACAGACGACAGACCACAGCCATTGACGCTGACGGCTACCGACTGACGGCTTACGGCTAACTGCCTGCTCCCTGCGACCTGCGACGTGCGACGTGCGACATGCGACCCGTGCCCTGCGACCTGCTGGCCCTCTTCCTCCTTTCCGCTGCATCCCTGGCCTTTGAAGTCAACCTCACCCGCCTCTTCTCCGTCGCCCAGTTCTACCACTTCGCCTTTATGACCGTCAGTCTGGCCCTGCTGGGCTTCGGCGCCAGCGGAACCTTTCTGACCCTGGCCAGGGGCATTGCCCGCCGCCCCGCGCGGGCCCTCTCCCTCCTGGGGTGGGGATTTGCCCTCACTGCCGTCGGCTCCTACGGGCTGACGCTGGCGCTCCCCTTTGACTCCTTCCGCGTTGTGCTGGACCCCCGACAGTGGGGCATTCTGGCCCTCCACTATGTGGCCCTCTCCCTCCCCTTCTTCTGCGCCGGGGCGGCGACGGGCCTGCTCCTCTCTCTCCGGCGGGGCGCGGTGGGCCGGACCTACGCGGCCAATCTGGCCGGGTCGGCCCTGGGGTGCCTGCTGGCGGTGTTGCTTCCATCCCGCACGGGCGCCGAAGGCATGGTGCTCCTGACCGCCGGGCTGGGCGGGCTCTCGGCCCTCCTCTTCTCCCGTCCCCGCTGGCCCGGCGCACTTCTCCAAATAGCCATCGTCGGGGGACTTTGGCTGACGGCCTTCCATCTCCCGCCCGTCCTGGAAATCCGCCTTTCCCCCTACAAAGGTCTCTCCTACGCCCTTCTGTACCCCGATAGTCACCTCCTTTTTCGGGCCTGGAACGGTGTCTCGCGGGTGGACGTGGTGGAATCCTCCCTCATCCGGAGTCTCCCCGGGCAGGGCATCGCCTGCCGGGGACAGCCGCCGCCGCAGCGGGCACTCTTCGTGGACGGGGACGACCTGAGCCCCATCACCCACGTCACGGACCCGGCGGAACTGGCCCCGCTGACCGATTGTCTGCTGACCGCGCTGCCGTACCGCCTGCGGCCCGGGGCCCGGACGCTGGTCCTGGACCCGCGTGGCGGCTGGGACCTCTGGGTTGCGCTGGCGGAGGGGGCGCGGTCGGTGACGGCCGTGGAGCCGAACCCGCTGGTCGTCGCCGCCGTCCGCGCGCAGGGGGCCTGGGCGGGAGACCTCTACGACCGCCCCGATGTGACTCTCTTCGTGGAGGACGGACGGGCCTTCCTGGCCCGCACGGGGCCCCCGTACGACGTCATCCTGATGGCTCTGTCGGCCCCGTACCACCCCGTCACCTCCGGCGCCTACTCTCTGGCGGAGAACTATCGCTACACCCTGGAGGGCTTCATCGCGGCGATGCGCCATCTGACCGACGGGGGCCTGTTCGTGGTGGTCCGCTGGGCCCAATCGCCGCCCTCCGAGGAGGTGCGGGCCTTCGCCCTGGCGGTGGAGGCGGTGGAGCGGACCGGCGGAGACCCGGCGCGGAGTCTGGTCGCCCTGCGCAGTTACAACCAGGTGCTCATCCTGGCCCGCCGGGGTCCCTTCACCGCGCCGGAACTGGCCGCGATTCGGCAATTCGCCGCCGCCCGCTCCCTGGACCTGGTCTACGCGCCCGACATCCGCCCCGAGGAGGCCAACCGCTACAACGTGATGCCCACCCCGGAGCACTATCTGGCCTTCGTCGGGCTGATAGAGGCCGAAGACCGCGCCAGATGGCTGGATGCCTATCCCTTTGACGTCGCGCCGCCTACCGACGACCGCCCGTTTTTCGGCCACTTCTTCCGCTGGCGGCAGGTGCCGGAGGTACTGGCGATGGCGGGGCACGTCTGGCAGCCGTTCGGCGGGGCGGGGTATCTGGTGGTGCTGGCGCTTCTGGGGATTGCCGTCGTTGCGGCGGGCGCGCTGATTCTCCTGCCGCTGGCGGGGTGGCAACCCGTAGGGGCAGGGCTTGCCCCTGCCCCATTGGGGCAACCGCAAGGGCCACGCCCCGCCACGCGGCGAGCCGCTCGCGGCGTGGCCGATGGGGCTCGCCCCGAGGGGTTGCCCCTACAACATCTGTCCCCCTTCGGTTTTCTGGGGCTGGGCTTTATGCTGGTGGAAATTCCCCTGCTGCAGCGGTTCATCCTGTTTCTGGGACACCCGGCCTACGCGATGGCCGGGGTGTTGGGGGCGTTGTTGCTTTTCTCCGGACTGGGAAGTGCCCTCTCGGCACGCCTCTCTCCCCGGCAGGCGCTGGAGGGGGTGGTGGGGGTGGTCGTTCTCTACGGTCTGGGGATGTCCCTGTTGTCAGGCCCGCTGCTGGGGTTGCCCTTCTGGGCGCGCGCGGCGGTCACCGGCCTGGGCCTGGCCCCGCTGGGGGTCGCCATGGGGATGCCCTTCCCGCGCCTCCTGGAGGCCCTGCAGGAACGGGAACCGGCCCTGGTGCCCTGGGCCTGGGGGGTCAACGGGGCGCTGTCGGTCGTCGCGTCCATCCTGGCGGCCCTGATGGCCCTCTCCTGGGGCTTCCGGGCCGTTCTGATCGCCGGGGCGGTTGCCTACCTGGGGGCGCGGCTCACTTCGGCCTGGGCGTGGCGGTCTCCTGCAGCCGGTGCTGCTGAACCCCTGGCCCGGTGAGGGGGACGAAGGCCACGCCGCCGTAGTTGTAGGCCTTCAGTTCCCCGTCCGGTTGCTTGACCAGTTTCCAGAGCACCTGATACCCACCCGGCGGCCCCACCGGGATGACCATTCGCCCGCCCACGGCCAGTTGCTCCACCAGGGGCGGAGGGATATGGTCCGGCGCGGCGGTCACGATGATGGCGTCAAAGGGAGCGTACTCCGGCCAGCCGTAGTAGCCGTCCCCCTGCTTGCAGGTCACCTTATAGCCCAACTCCCTCAGCCGCTCCTCCGCGCTGCGGGCCAGTTCAGGGATGATTTCAATGGAGTAGACCTCCACACCGGGGATGGAGGCCAGGACGGCGGCCTGGTAGCCGGACCCGGTGCCCACTTCCAGCACCCGGTCGCCCGGCTTCAGGTCCAGCAGTTCCGTCATCAGGGCGACGATGTAGGGCTGGGAGATGGTCTGGCCGAAGCCGATGGGTAGGGGGTAATCTCCGTAGGCCTGGGGGCGCTCCTCCTCCGGCACGAAGAGGTGGCGTGGGACGGTGCGCATCGCCTCCAGCACCCGTTCGTCCCGAATTCCCCGGGCTTGAATCGTCTCAATCACCATTCGCTCCCTCATAGTGGCGTAGCGGGCGTCATCCACCGGCGCGGCGGTCGGCGGTGGGGTGGGGGGGCTCACCGGCCGGCACCCGGCGACCAGCACCAGGAACAGGACACAGACGAGCACAGAGAGACAGGGATGAATGCGGACTTTCATCTGATACCAGTCCCATCTCTGCCACTCTTCCACCCTCACGGTCTCACATCTTCCGGCATCCGCTGAATGATGAAACGGACGAACGATTCGGCCAACAGGAGGGCTTCCTGTGCTTCTTCCCAACTGGGCTCCAGAACATCGCCTGGATACCGGAACTCTGTGGCGTAGGGGGTCAGGACCTCGGCCATCCGTTTCCATACTCCGAACTCCGGCTCTAATGGAAGGCAGAGGCTTAACAGAGCAACCAGGTTGTGAGTCTTTTCAAACGGGATGCTCCGATAGGTCAGATAAGCCTTGATAACCTTCTCAGCGGCTTGCTGGCAGTGATAAACTGGGGTATCCAGTAGAGGCTCATCCCCTCTCATTAACTGGCGCGCGGACTTCAGGTCTCTGAGACCTTTAATCAACCACCCTTTTACCTCGCGATATTTGGCTTCATCCATAGAGCAATCGCCCAGACTGGATGATTTGCTTTAGGAAGGAAGTGGATGCTTCCATGGCCTCTTCCACCTCCTGGGCAGTAGCGACAAAAATCTCCACCGGGGCGGTGATGCCCCAAAGGCAGGCATAGGCCTGGCGTGCCCGGAGGTGGCGCGGCTCCGTAGAGGAGGGGACAATCACCAGCAGGTCTATATCACTGGATTCGGTTGGGCTTCCATAGGCGTGCGATCCGAAGAGGATAATCTTCTCCGGATTTAGCCCATCCACCAGTTTCTGTACGATCGTCTCCAGCAATTCCTGGGATATTTCTTTCATCGTCCGTGGCCGCTAATCCCTTGAGGTTCAAGAACTCCAACGTCGCCTTGCCCGCTGGGGTTTATGAGCCCAGCAGTGTCACCAGCACCCGGATCAACGTGATGCCAGCCACCGACAGCAGGCACAGGATGAGCAGGCCCAGCAAACCGACCCCCACCCAGGCCCCTGTGGACTGCTTGCCCATCTGGACCAGTGCGTCCGGGATGTCGCCGGGGGAGACCACCAGAGGTTGCCCCTTCGCTTTGGCGATGACGGTCTGGTCGCCCTTCTGCTGGACGGTCCCCACGACGGTGACCTCCTGCCCGGCGCGCAGCGCCCAGACCTGCACCGGCCCGTCCAGCCCCGGGGGAAGCCCCACGGCCTGCAGGGCCGCTGCCCGGTCGGCACCCTCCGGAACGAACCCCTCGCCCAGCAGGTAGCGGTCCAGGCCCGCCGGGTCCACCCACACCGTCCCGGTGCCATCATCCAGGAGGAACGGCCGCACCTGCACCCGGTCCATCTGTTGCCGGTCCTCCTGGCCGGGTCTTCCGGTTTTCACGGCCACGCGCACCACCGCGATGTCCAGAAGCGGGGGTACCGGCTCGGGGACCTGGGCAATCACGCCCTTCAGCCGGACCAGCCCCGGTCCGGGCCGGAGAGCAGCGACCGATTGCAGGGGGATGTTTGCCAGGGTGGTCTGGAGTCGCTGGCGCTGGCGGGCGCTCCGGATGAGAAGGACCAGGAAGACCGCCGCCACAACCGCGAAGAACAGCGCGCCGCAGGAACAGAGCAATTGGGGAAGGACGGGTCCAATGTTCATCGTACTCTCCTGTAATTCCCTACCACGTAATTACCTACCCGCTGTCATTGCGAGGCGGCAATAGCCGCCGAAGCAATCTCCCCATAGGCCCCACGAATGTTTTTGTTGTTCTTATGGAACTTGAGATTGCCTCGCCGCCTTCGGCGGCTCGCCTCGGCGCGAGCGCCCTCGGCGCGTGGCGCAATGACACGGGTGGGTAGTAGTTACGATACCGCTCTCAACTCCCCTCTCCTCCCGGCAGGGCCTCCTCCAGTTGCCGACGCGCCGCAGCCGGCATCGCTTTGGCCGCCCCGGGCCCTCGCAGCCAGTCCTTGAACTTCCGCGCCAGCAGGGTCGGAACCGGCGGGTCCTGAACCTTCAGTTTCACATCCGGATGGGTGAACAGGACCACCCCCCGCATCGGCACCGAGACGTCGGGCAGAATCTTGCCCAGATAACGGGCCATCCGCCGCAGTTCGTACTCCACCTCCGCCTCCGGCACCCCGAGCCCCTCCTGCCCGGCCAGCGAGCGCAGGAACTTGAACCGCTGCCGCCACTTCCAGCGACCGTTCTCATAGGTCACCTCGCCGGGGATGGAGCGGACCACCAGCACCGTCAGGCCCTCCGGCCCCAGGAGGACGTGGGGGGAGGGGAGGATGTGCTGATAGAGGGTGTACCGGTTGTCCAGCCCCTTCAACGCCTCCCGCACGCTCCGGTAGTGGGCGCGCGGCCCCTCAAACCGTTCGGCGTAGTAGCCGCCGATGATGGAGAGCCCCACCCCCAGCATCAGCGCCAGCCACATCCCCAGCGGGATCAGGGCCGACTCGCGCGTCCAGAAGATGGACAGGATGAACGAGACCAGCAGGACCAGGAGCCCGGCGATGCTGGCGTAGCGCCCGATGAAGGCGCGGCGGCGAATGGATTTCTCGTTGGCGATAATCCGCATCAGTCCTCCTTAGAGCATGTCTGAAAAATGATTAGGGTGGAGTCAAAGTGCTTGTAGTCAGCCACGAAGCGAAGCGGAGTGGCGTTTCAGTGGGTTAAAACGGCACTCCACTTCGTTCCGTGCCTCACTACGAACGAATTTTCAGACAAGCTCTTAGAAAAAATAAAGGGGAGAAACGCACAACCCCGCTTTAATTTTTAATTGTTAATTGTTAATTTTTTCATTACCAGGCACGCGTTCTGTCCCCCCAGCCCGAAGGAGTTGGAGAGTACCACCCGGACTTCCGCCCGGCGGGCCTGCCCGGGGACGTAGTCCAGGTCGCACTCCGGGTCCGGCTCCTCCAGGTTGACCGTCGGATGGATGACCTGGTCCCGCAGCGTCAGCACGCAGGCCACCGCCTCTATCGCCCCTGCCCCGCCCATCGCGTGGCCGGTCATAGACTTGGTGGCGCTGATGGGGACCCGATAGGCGTGGGGGCCGAAGACCCCCTTGATGGCCCGCGTCTCCACGACATCGTTGAGGGGGGTTGCCGTACCGTGCGCGTTGATGTAGTCCACATCCTCGGGCCGCACCCCCGCGTCCTGCAGCGCCCAGCGGATGGCCCGCATCGCGCCCTGCCCCTCCGGGTCCGGCTGGGCCACATGGAACCCGTCCGACGACGAGGACCACCCCGCCACCTCCGCCAGGATGGGCGCGCCGCGCGCCCGCGCGTGCTCCCACCGCTCCAGGACCAGGATGCCCGCCCCCTCCGCCAGGACAAACCCGTCCCGCTGCGCGTCAAAGGGGCGGCTGGCCCGCTGGGGCTCCTCGTTGCGGGTGGAGATGGCCCGCATGGCCGCGAACCCCGCGATGGCGATTTCGTGGATAAACCCCTCCGCCCCTCCGGCGATGACCACATCGGCGGCGCCGCGCCGGATGATCTCCGCCCCCTCTCCCACCGCCTGCGTCCCGGCCGCGCACGCGGTGACCACGGTCAGGGTTGGCCCCAGCGCCTGCGCCCACCCGCTGATGTGGTGGGCCGGCATGTTGGGCAACGAAGCGGTGATCCCGAACGGGCTGACCCGTTCCCACCCCCGCTCCCAGAGGACGCGCGCCTGAGCGAAGGCCCACTCCAGCCCGCCGATGCCGGTGCCGATGGCCACCCCGGCCCGTTCCCCCAGCGGCGGCGTGAGCCCCGCCATAGAGAGCGCTTCCTGCGCCGCCGCGACCGCCAGTTGGGAAACGCGGGAGATGCGGCGGGCCTCCTTGACGGGCATGTACCGGCCCGGGTCAAACCCCTTCACCTCCCCGGCGATGCGCACGGGCAGGTGGGAGGGGTCAAACTGGGTGATGGGGCCGATGCCGGAGCGGCCCGCCAGCAACCCCTGCCAGGTCTCCTCCGCCGTCAACCCCAACGGGGTGACCGCGCCCACTCCGGTAACGACGACGCGGGGCCGGCTCATTCCTCGTCTTCTCCTTCGGGGACGGCCTGAGCGGCCCCCGCGCGCACGGCTTCCAGGACGTTGCCCATCACCGCCCGCCGGGCCTGCCCGACGGCGTTCTTTACCGCTTTGGCGCTGGAGCGCCCGTGCCCG
>Ga0197142_1001805_pt1 | contig 19264 bp, 23 predicted proteins | sample GBS60_MetaG_FD_148614 | JGI IMG/M metagenome (GOLD analysis project Ga0197142, IMG submission 148614) | Sediment microbial communities from Great Boiling Springs, Gerlach, Nevada, United States - GBS 60_MetaG | ecosystem: Environmental > Aquatic > Thermal springs > Hot (42-90C) > Sediment... | reverse complement strand
CCCTGTTGTATCTATCAATACCGTGTCCCTTGAAGGGCTAAAATCCCTGAGGGCCTCTTGAAGTTCTTTTCTATCAGATACCACATGAAGGGGAAGACCCATTATCTTTGCATAGATCCTTATCTGTTCAATAGCGCCGATTCTGTAGGTATCAAGATTTATAAGGCCAACCCTTCTGCCTTGCTTGAGGGCATACCAAGCAAGTTTGGCAATTGTAGTGGTCTTGCCTGTACCTGTTGGCCCAATAAGTATAAGGGCCCTCTTGTTAAAAGCAGGTCTTTTTATCTTGAAGTCAAGACTAATCTGCCTTTGAAGGTCCTCTGGTTTTGTTGTCTTTTCAAGAAGCCTAAGGATAAACTCATCCTTTATGCCCCTTTCCCTTAGATAATTGTAGGTCTCTCTCTTTTCTGGAGGAAGATTGAATTCATAACCAGACCTTTTTAGTTCTTGAATAGTATTCTTAAGAACCACTATCTCTTTAAGAAGATGTTCAATCTCTGGACTGGTGAAAGCAATCTCTGGCGGTGAAGAGATAGTTTTTGAACCTGCCCCACCTTGAGTCGTGTCAAAGACCTGATTATCGACCTTCAAATAAGTATGAGCAGGGTCTTCATAATCAACAGCAGCCACTACCTCAACAGAGGGGAAGAGACCCTTTTTCTCCTCTGTTGATATCACAACAGCATCCTCACCAAGTTCTTTCTTAACAAGTTCAAGGGCCTCTGAAAAACTCCTTGCACGAAACCTCTTAATCTTCATATCTCACCACCCCAATGGTATAGATCTTTATTGAAGGTAGTATCTCTGATGGAGAGAGTATCACAAGAGAAGGCATTATCCTTTCAATAAGTTTCCTCATAAATCTCCTCACAACGGAAGAACAGATAATCACAGGCTGAATACCCTTAAACCTCTCACCTGCTGATGATAAAGCATCCTCTAAAGTCTTCAGGAGTTTTCCAAAAATCTCAGGACTTATATGTCCACCTCTATCCATTGACTCTTTAAGCAATATCTCCCATCTTGGATCAAGGGTAATGGCATGGATACTGTCTTGTGTTGCATACTGTTTTGTTATGAATCTTGAAAGGGCCTGTCTCACATATTCTGTAAGAAGTTCAATATCCTTTGTCTGGGGTGCGTAATCGAGAAGGGTTTCGAGGATCGTAACCATGTCATTTATTGGTACCCTTTCCTTTAATAAGTTCTGCAATACCCTCTGGACATTACCGAGTGTGAGCTGATTGGGAATAAGTTCATCAACAATCCTCGGATAATTCTTTGATACATTATTGAGAATGTTCTGGACCTCCTGCCTTGTAAGCAGCTCCCAGGCATGGGATTTTATAAGCTCTGTTATATGTGTTACCATTACAGTCGGTATATCAACAACCATGTATCCCTTCTGTCTTGCCTTCTCCACCTCTGAGTCCTCTATCCAGAAGGCAGGAATGCCAAAGGCTGGCTCTCTTGTGGGAATTCCTCTTATAGGTTCTGCCTTCTCTGGTGCCACGGCAAGGTAATGGCCTGTTATCACCTCTGCCCTTCCAACCTCAATACCCCTTATGTAAAAGGAGTATTCATGGGGCCTGAGCTGAAGATTATCCTTTATATGTATTGATGGGATAACAAAACCGAGCTCCTGGGCAAGCTGTCTCCTCATAGCCTTTATCTTTCCAAGGAGTAGCCCTTCTCCCTCTACAAGATAAATCAGTCCGTATCCAATCTCAAGGGTCATAGGTTCTATCTCTATAAAGGACTCTGGAGGAGGTTCTTTTGTCTGGGCCTCCTGTGAGACTTCTTCTTTAACAGGTCTTGATACCACATAGGCAAGCCCACCTATTGCAATGGAGAGCATAAAAAAAGGTAATCCAGGAAGCCCAGGGATAAGGCCAAAGACAAATAGCATAAAAGAGGCTGTCCATAAGGCCCTTGGAGTCATAAAAAGCTGGGAGAGTATACTCCTTCCAAGGTCTGTGTCTGTACCAGCCCTGCTAATTACAATACCTGCTGAAGTAGAGACAAGGAGTGCTGGTATCTGGGCTACAAGGCCATCACCTATGGTGAGGATTGTATAGGTTCTGAGGGCCTCATTCAGAGAAAGACCCTGTTGAAGCGTTCCAATGAGGAGACCACCTATTATATTTATACCCGTTATAATGAGACCTGCAATAGCATCTCCCCTCACAAATTTACTTGCACCGTCCATGGCTCCATAAAAATCAGCCTCCTGGGCAATAAGGGCTCTCCTTCGGCGTGCCTCTGCCTCATCTATTATCCCTGCATTAAGGTCTGCATCTATTGCCATCTGTTTGCCTGGCATTGCATCAAGAGTGAATCTTGCTGCCACCTCGGCAATCCTTCCAGAACCCTTTGTGATAACAATAAAATTGATTATTACAAGTATCAGAAATACAATCATTCCAACAGCATAATTACCTGCTACAACAAAGCTGCCGAAGGACTTTATAACCTCACCAGCTGCCTGAGGACCCTCGTGACCTCTAAGAAGTATAAGTCTTGTTGATGCAATATTGAGGCCAAGTCTGTAAAGGGTTGCTATAAGTAGAATCGTTGGAAAGGCAGAGAAGTCAAGAGGCTTTTTAATGAATATGCTTGAAACAATTATTACTATTGAAAGGGATATAGATAAACTCAAAAGAAGATCAAGGACAAAGGGAGGTACAGGTAAAATCATTATACCCACTATTGCAACTATGGCTGTAACGACTATAATGTCAGACCTTTTCTTAAGGGAATCCATCATGCAGCACCTCTTAACTTATAGATATAGGCAATAATCTTGGCAACGGCCCTGTAAAGCTCCTCTGGTATGTAGGAATCAATCTTGAGTTTAAATAAGGTCCTTGCAAGGACTTTATCCTCGTAGATGGGAATAGAATGAGCCCTTGCAATCTCCTTTATCTTCTCTGCCAAAAAACCAGCTCCCTTTGCTATCACCTTAGGAGCTGGCATCTCCTCTTTTTTATAAAGAAGGGCAACTGCTATGTGTGTGGGGTTTGTAACAACAACCGTTGCCTTTTGGACCTCCTGAAGCATCCTCCTCTTTGCAAACTCTCTCTGGAGGCTCCTTATCCTTGCTTTAATAATTGGATCACCCTCTGTCTCCCTAAACTCTTCTTTCAATTCCTGCCTCGTCATCCTAAGGGATCTCTCAAATCTGAACCTCTCATATATATAGTCAAAAACGGCAATTATGAAGAATGTAATGAGGATAATAAGGACTGCCCTCTTTATAATAATTGTGCTAATCCTCTTTGTGTCCTCAAGACCTATTGCTGGCATAACAGAGATAAGAGGAAGTATATTCTTTATAACTAAATAAAGGACAGCTCCACCAATAAAAAACTTCAGAAGACCCTTCAAAAGCTCAAAGAGCCCTCTTAATGAAAATAGCCTCTTGAAACCCCTCAATGGATTAATCCTCTCCAAATCCATATCAATTGCTTTAAGGACGATACCACCCTGAAGAAATCCCCCAATAAGGGCCATTGAAAAACCTATCCCAAGATAGGGCATAAGGAGCAAAAGGAGATCCTTTCCCGTAGCACTCATAACCTCAAAGGGCTCTCTTCCATATTGAAATCTCAGAATCCCTTCCATAATATTAGAAAGGCCATTAAAGAGCCATTCTCCACCGATCAAGAGTGCTCCTATAACACTACCTGTAGCAACCATTGAGAGAAGCTCCTTGCTTCTTGGAACCTGACCCTTCTCCCTTGCCCGCTGTCTCTTTCGGGGCGTAGCCTCTTCAGTTCTTTCTTCAAATTCTGCCATCTATACCCTCAACAGAGATATAACCTTATTTAATTCATCCTTCATGAACTCAAAGGATGCACCAAAGAAGTAGATATAGGCAGGTAGGGAAAGCATTATTACAAAAAGACCAAGTCCAATATAAATAGGATAGGAAACAAAGAATACATTGAATTGGGGAACAGACCTTGATATAAATCCCATGATAATATTCAAGACCAGCATTACCACCACTGCACCTGAGGCCATCTTGAGACTGAGCTTGAGAAGGTCACCTATAAGGTTTATGAGCTCACCATTTAATGCCATAAAAGAGAATCTTCCAGGCGGGATTACCTCATAGGTCTTTGCAAAGACATAGATCACATCCCTATGGATGCCTAAGCTGAAGAATACAAAGATAGAGATAATCCAGAAGAGTCTTGATATATCTGTAGAATGTCCAGCCTCAGGATCAAATATAGTAGCCATGGAAAGACCCATTACATTGCTTATGGTCTGACCAGCCATCTCAGCCACCATAAATATAGACCTCACAACAAGGCCCAGTATTATGCCTGCAAATACCTCTGAAAGGAGCATAAAAGGGATATCTCCCTCATTGCCCTTTATGTCAATAACAGGTGTAAGAAGAAGTGCAAAGGCAACAACAAAGCCCATCTTAAACTGCACAGGCAGATTCTTACTTCCAAAGAAAGGCAGAAAGCCAAAGAGTATACTTGCCCTTAAAAGTATCAGAAGAAAATCTACTATCTCCTTTCCAGACATCTCCATCTATTTCACCACCGGTATCTTCTCAATAATAGTTACAGTAAAGTTTATTAAGACCCTTGCAATCCACGGAAACATAATAAATAGACAGATAAAGACAGCAACTATCTTCGGCACAAAAACAAGGGTAAACTCCTGGAGCTGGGTTACAGCCTGAAAAAGACTCACCATGAGTCCTACAGCAAGACTCACAATCAGGACAGGCCCAGCACTAAGAAGTATTGTCTTTAATACCTCCTGTGATATATCCTTGACCATATCAATACTCATTGAAAACTCCTTACAAGTGAACCAACTATGAGATTCCATCCATCAACCATTACAAAAAGGAGTAGTTTAAAGGGCAATGATATAAGCACTGGCGGAAGCATCATCATACCCATTGATAGGAGTATGCTGGAGACAGTCATATCAATCACCAAAAAAGGTAAAAACAGAAGAAAACCAATCTTGAAGGCTGTGCTTAATTCACTTATCACAAAGGCAGGAATTACAATCCTTATAGGAATCTCTTCAGGCCTTGAAGGCCTTTCACCAGAAAGCTTAACAAAAAGGGCAAGGTCCTTCTCCCTCGTCTGTCTTAACATGAAATCCTTGATTGATGGCTCTGCCCTTTTGAAGGCCTCATCAATAGTAATCTCCTTTTTTGTATAGGGAATAAGGGCCTCTTTTGTAACCTTATCTATGGTTGGTCCCATAATGTAAAAGGTTAGAAAAAGGGACATGCCGATAATCACAGGATTTGGTGGTATATTCGGACTGCCAAGGGCATGCCTGAGAATACTCATGACCACCACAATCCTTGTGAAGGAAGTGAACATCACAAGGATAGAAGGAATAAGGGATAAAAAACCTATAAGTAAAAAGACCTCTATGGCTGGATCAGTTATCTTCATTGAGCTTGTTCCTTATATGGGAGGCAAGAGTTCTTACCTCTGTTCCTCTTTCTCCAAGTTCTGTATCCTTTACTGTTCTAAGAACCTTCATATCTGAAGGTGTTACACCTATAAAGAGCAATTCGCTACCAATCTTCATAACAGCAACTGCCACACCCCTTCTGTGATCAAGGACTTTATAGGCAATAATATTTATCAGACCCTTTTCCAACTGTCTTCTCTTAATGGCAATTCCATAAAGAATGAAAAGCAATCCTATAACAACACCAAAGGCAAAAATCATCTGGAGATAGGAGTCCATCATCTAAGCTGTTTTATCCTTTCCTGAGGACTTATAACCTCTGTAAGCCTGATACCGAATCTCTCGTTCACCACAACAACCTCACCCCTTGCAACAAGCCTGTTATTAACGAGAATCTCAAGGGGCTCACCAGCGCTCTTGTCGAGCTCAAGTATAGAACCCTGACCGAGCTGGAGGAGGTCTCTTACTGCCATCTTTGTCCTTCCAAGCTCCACTGTTACCTCAAGAGGGATATCGAGTAGAAAGTCTATATCCCTTTGAAGGGTCTTTGTCTCTGTCTTTTCAGCCATCTTGTCCTCCTTATAAGTGTATTGTTGTAATTTTTACAGCCTGATTTCCTCTGCTATTTCCAGAAACACCACTGAACTTCTTTATCCCATGAATCTTCAGGGGTATCTCGTCATTAATGCCTCTTCCGAGATTGAAGACATCGCCAGGTTTAAGTGTCAAAAGTTCTCCAAAGCTAAGGTCAATCCTTGCGAGTTCAGCAACAATCTCGAGTTCAGAGTCCATAATTGCTGAAAGAAGGGCCTTTATCCATTCCTCATCCCTTGCCTTTTCACCTTTTTTAAGAAGCTGGTCAGCAATTGGTTCTATTACTGAAAAAGGTATAACCATAAAGGCCTTTCCTGAAAACTCATCAACATTTACCTGAAATTCTGTCTTAATAACTGTCTCAGAAGGTGTAGCAATACCTGTTGCCTCAGGAGAGGTCTCCATCCCAATGAATTCAGGACTCAATTGAGAAAAATCCTTCCAGGCAGACTGGAGGTCCTTCATGGCAAGAAGGACAATCCTCTTTATTACCCGCTCCTCCATAGAAGTAAAGGGTCGAGACTCTATCTTCTGCAACTTTACCTTCTGGCTTCCAAAAAAGAGCTCAACAAAAGTAAAGACAAGGGGCTGTTCCATAATAAAGAGGCCATTTCCATTTAATGGAGCAAGCCTGAATATATTCACATTCGAAGGGATAGAAACCATCTTGACGAATTCATTGAACTTCACATATTCAGAAGGCTTTGAAAGCACCTCAAGGGACTTATATAAAATTCCTGACAGGGAGTTCCTGAAGAAAAGACCGAACCTCTGGAAGACCCGATCAAGTCCTGGTGAGACCCTCAAAGGCCTGCGGGCATCCCTGAAGTCATAGGGTTTTAGATTAAAGTCCTTCTGCTTCTGTTCTGTGCTTATCTTACCTGTCTGGACGCCCTTTAAAAGGGCTTCCACCTCTTCCTGTGAAAGTATCCTGCTCACTGTAACCTCTCAAGTCCTATTGCATTACGAATTCTGTAAAATAAAGATTCTTAAAGAGATCTTTCCCGACAACCTGATTTGCCCTGAGAAGGAGTTCATCCTTTAACTGCATCTTTCCCTCAGGACTCGCAATGGACTCTATGGACTTACTGCTTACCAGCGTAATAATTGCATCCCTTAGTTGTGGGATTTTTGACATGACAAATTCTCTCTGCGACTCGTCAGAAATTTCAAACTGCATGGAAACCTTCAAGAACCTTCCCTGCTCAAGGAGATTCAACACAAAGGGGTCTAAGGGAATAAGGGCAGACTTCTGTTCCTTTTTTGTTGTCTGCTGTTCCTTCTCTGAACTGGTATGCTTTCCAAAAACAAAGACATACCCGAAAACTCCTGCTACCACAATGGTAAGGAGAATTATGATAATAAGAAGACCCTTTTTCCCTTTTTTAGGTTCGTGGTGGGTCTCTTCTGTTTTTTCCTCAACCATAAAGAACCTCCTATCATAGAGTTTTTAAAATAGACTATCAAAATCCATGCCACTACATAATTACTTGAAAAAAAAGAATTTTGAGTCCGCAGAGGGGCAAAATGCCAAAAAAATGACATAAACTTTAGCTTTCAGCCTTATGCCCATTCAAAACCTTATTTTGGACAGGTATGTTCTGTGGTATACTTAAAAAAGTAACACTAAGAGGTGATTAAAAATGCTATCAGCAAAAAGGAAATCGAGGGTCGTTACCTTTCCCCTTAGTATATTTGAAACTGCCGATACTAAAGAAGACCTTGAAGATTGGCTTTTATCACAGAGCCCTGAGTTTTTAAAGAAGATGAGAAAAGCCAGAAAAGATGATATTGAGGGTAAAGGCAAGGACTGGAAACTTCTAAAGAAGGAAATGTGATAAAGTAATATTTCTTCCAGATGCTGAAGACTCCTTCAGACGCCTTGATAAAAATATTCAAAAGAGAATTGCTGAGAAAATTGACTGGCTTGCAGACAATGCGGACAAAATACTTCATCATCCCCTTAAATCTATGCCTGATGACCTCAAAGGTTTATGTAGAATGTGCGTTGGCGATTATCGAATTATTTATTGGATTTATCATCAAAAGAAATCTATCAAAATTTATGAAATTGAGCATAGAAGTCAAGGATACTGTTCTGTAAGAAGAAAATAACGCGTGCGACAGGACGACAACCCTACAATCAGGAGCAGGCTTCAGAAAAATTAGGCTATAGGCTTCAGGATAATGTATAGCGTGGAAGGAATAGTGTATAACGGATAGCAGGGTGGTGAGTAGGGAGGAGACTAATCCTTACACCCTAATCCCTAATCCCTAACCCCTAACACCCTATCAGCTCCACGCTATACACTTTGGAGCTATATCTTACTTCCGCCTCTTGCCTGTAGCCTAAGTTTTAGTTTCGCCATCTTAGGGGTAACAGTTTAAAATACTTATCTCTTAAGATTCACCATCTCCTGAAGAAGCTCATCTGTTGTAGTGATAATCCTTGAATTTGCCTGAAAGCCCCTCTGGGCAGAAATCATCTTTACAAACTCTTCTGCAAGGTCCACATTGCTTAGCTCAAGGGTATTAGAAAGGACCCTTCCAAGACCCGATGTCTCGGGCATGCCCACAATGGGCTGACCTGAATCAAAAGATTCTGCATAGAGGTTTCTCCCGAGTTTTGTAAGCTCTGTTGGTGCCAGAAATCTTGCAAGGGCAACCTGTGCTATTGTCCTTGTCTGCCCGTTGGTAAAGACTCCTGTTATAACCCCATCCTCTGAAATGATTATATTTTTGAGAAACCCTGCTGAATAGCCATCCTGAGAAAGATTCATAAGGGAAAACTCAGAGGCAAACTGGGTGGAACCATCAAGGCCATTACCAGAAGGTGTCTCTCCTGTGCCTGTGCCATAATTAAAGGTGATAGCCTGAGGTGCCACAACGCCAGCACCAAAATTAAAGTTTATAGGAGTTGAATTATCATTGTTGAGAGAGCCATCAGGATTAAAGGCGAGGTTCTGTGTGCCAGCATCAATAAACTGCCCTGGATTTGCCGGGTCTTCATATACATAATGGACATCCCATGTATTTGCACCTGTCTTTACAAAATAGAGGGTAATCTGGTGGGCTCCGCCCTGAGAATCATAAACTGTTACTGAAGATGAGAAATTATAGTGCTGGGGATCATCGTTAATACCATCACCATTACCATCGAGGGTGAATGGGCCTGCTGGTACTGATGCCTGAGCATTAAGATTTATACCAATAGTTACCATGGTGGTCATATTTGCCGGTGTCTGCCTCGTAGCAATGGTAAGGTTTCCAACAGTACCTGTTATATTTCCAGCTGCATCTGCCAGATATCCCTGAAGAATCAAACCTTCAGGATTAACAATATTTCCATCCTTATCAATCTGGAACTGACCCGCCCTCGTATAGTATCTTGCCCCACCATTACTGACAATAAAGAAACCATCGCCATCAATAGCAAGGTCCAGTGCACTGGCTGTTGTCTCAAAAGAGCCCTGTGTAAAAAGAGGAGTAATACTGCTTACAAGCACACCCCTTCCAACCTGTGAAGAGCCTACAAGGCCTGTAATCGTCTGGCTCAATACATCTCCAAAGGCCACTCTGCTTGCCTTAAATCCAATGGTGTTCATATTGGCAATGTTATCACCTATAACAGAGAGATATGTTCCATTTGCATTCATGCCACTTATGGCAGTGTAAAGTGATGTAAGCATATCAGACACCTCCTATTTCTTTAATGTCTCCTAACTGGACCCTGTCACCACTGTCCAGTATAAGATATGTAATATTGTTTTCAAAGGTAAGGCCTGTCACAATTCCTTCCCTTCCTTCATCTCCAACCTTTACCCTCTTACCAATAAGGGATATTGCCATAGTATTCTGAAGGGAGTTCTGAAACAAAAGAAGGTCATTCATCTGTGCATGAATGTTCTGAAGCTCCTCGAGAGAGCTGAACTGGGCGAGCTGGGCTGTCATGCCTGTGCTATCAAGGGGATTAAGAGGGTCCTGAAACCTTAGCTGGGTTATAAAAAGTCTGAGAAAATCATTCTTTGATATCCCCTTATCCTGAGTCTTCATTACATTGACTGTACTGGCAACGGAATCTACTGTCATGATATCTCCTCCTTTCATGCAAAAAGGTTTATGAGACCTGAAGCAGGCCTGTTTTGTTTGGCGGCGAAGGTAAAATTTGATGAGCAATCCTCACAGGGAACACCCCTCAATGGAGTCATATTAATTCTCGAAACCTGCTGATCCCTTAAGTCCTCTCTGTCCTTATATCTGTTTTTTTCATTGAGATCCACCGTGAGATTGCCTATGTTGATACCTTCCTTTTGAAGCATCTCGCTCAGTGTCTGGATATTTCTTGCTATCACCTCCTTTGAAAGGGGATCCTGGACATTTATATGTCCATTTATAAGACCCTTCTGAGTACTCAAACTTATCTCAACTCTTCCCATGCCATCAGGCTCAAGGGATACCCTAATTGTATTGCCCTCAACTGTTACTTTCTCCGCCAATCTGTCAAAGATAAGCCTGAATCTTTCCATTCTTTCTATGTGTTCAGATAGTTGTGCTTTATTCAGTTCCTTTAAAGACGAATCAATGGAATACCTTAATTGATAGTTTTGAGACCCTGAGGTTAATACTCCCTCTGAGAAATGAAGCTCCTCAGGTCTTGGTTTTGCTGAAGATATAGAAGACCTGTGAGTAGAGAATTCATCACTCAGAAAGGAAGACTGAAAGCTTTTATCCAATCCTGAGACAAGTTCTGAAAAGTCATGGAAAGAATCCAACAGCATCTTATCCTGCTGAGAAGTCAAATCAGAGCACCCATATTGAGTGTTTGATAAAGAAGCTTCTGATCGCTTTATCTGATGGTGTAAGGAATTGCCTGGCAGTTGGATTTTTTCTTGAATTATTTGGTGGTCACACAGAGTTCGGAAATCGGAGGTCAGATGTCGGAGGTCGGATGTCGGATGTCGAACGTCTGACGTCTGACTTCTGATTTCTGACCTCTGACCTCCGATTTCTGACCTCTGATTTCTGATCTCCGATACCTGCCATCTCGCCTTTCCCTCTGTATCTAAAGAAGAATTAATAGCATTCTCCTGTTTTATGGGTAAAGGTAAGAGTTGTGGGAATAGTAAAGGAGAAACATTAATATCCTGCTTTTTTCTCTCCCATTGCTCCTGCCCATCTGTCTGGCTTTTGAAACACTGAATTGAACCTGATAATATCATCTCCATGCCATCTGGCTCTCAAAAATCATGCCAGATAATACCTGTCCTGAATAGTTTGTAAATATTAAAGGTATCCCAGATATCCAAAATTTCCCATCTATGGATGGTCTGAAAAGATATTTCACTTTGAGAGTTCTGACTCCATTGCATTTATCATGTAGAAAATCTGAGAAAGGAGATAATATTATTTCTGAAGTAATAGCTTTCTATAAATAGCAGTGCAAAGAAATATTGATGTGGGAAAAATCTTACTTAATGGGAATCTTTTTCTTATCTGGGAAAAGGTGTTTTGTTATGGAAGCCACCTTTCCTGTTTCCATTGTTGCCATTATAGCACTGGCTCTTCTTGGTTTCATCTGCTTCAATATCTGTGCAGCCATTATCTCGTCAATAGCAGAGAGCCTTGCACCAGCCTCTTCAGGAGGCATTGTCTCATAAACCTTTACCAGATATTCCAGATCCTGTGTCTTTTTCTGCTCCATCTGATTGAGTATGACCTCTATCTTTCTGAGAAGTTCTGAATATACCCTGATCTTCTCCTCAATCTCTTTTTTTAAAATCTCGAGTCTCTGCTCCTCAATCTTAAGGGATGTTTCCTTCTCCTCGAGTTCCTTCTGTTTTCTCTGGATACTCAGCAAGTTATCCTGAGCGTAACTGTTACTTTCGCCAATAAAAATGGGTATGGTATTAATAAAAAAACAAATCAGAAAAGTAAAAATTATTCCTTGACTGTTAATCTTCTTCATCTCAAACGCCTGCTGAGAAAATCAAAATCGATCTCTCTCTGTTCATTCTTTGATGCCTTTCTTGCCCTTTCTGTAACCATCCTCTTTATGAGTATCTCGAGAAGGCGCTTCTCTCTATTCACTTCAACTATTCTATCCCTCTTCTCGTCAAGGTTCTCTTCAAGTTTTTTCTTCTCCTCTTTCTCTGCTTCTGCCTCTTTGTGAAGGTTAAAGATAGAATTGTAAAGTAGTTCAAGGTCAAGGCTCGTCATAGATGGGTTCAGGGGGGCATGAAAATTCCCTATAGCATTATCTAAGGAGTTCTTAATCTCCTGAAGCCTTTTATCCTTTTCATTAAGCTTGGCCTTTGTCCTTCTAATCTCGAGTTCTATCTCTTCCTTTGCATGTTCTTTGAGCCTTATTATTCTCTTGACCCTTTTTTCTGTCATCAGCCTTTACTCCTTTCAAATAATAATATGAGGTCCTGAATACTGTCAGAAAGGTCTCGCCTTTCATCTATGTCCTGCCTTATATAAGACTTTATGGCATCCATATTCCTTATAGCATAGTCAACCTTCGGATTAGAGCCTTCCTTATAGGCTCCAAGGGTTATCATGTCCTCAAATTTTTTATATGTAGATAGTGTATCTATAAACCTCATAGCGTATCCCATATGCTCTTTGCTCACTATATCGGGCATAAGCCTGCTTATACTCTGGAGAACATCAACAGCTGGATAAAGTCCTTCCATTGCAAGCTCCCTCGAAAGAACAATATGGCCATCAAGAATTGCCCTTGCTGCATCTGCCACAGGGTCTGAAAGGTCATCTCCCTCTACAAGGACTGTGTATATGCCCGTGATTGAACCACTCTCAAATCTTCCAGCCCTCTCAAGAAGTCTCGGAAAGAGGGCAAAGACAGAAGGCGTATAACCTCTGGAGGTAGGTGGTTCTCCAATGGCAAGACCAATCTCTCTCTGAGCTTGAGCCACCCTTGTAAGGGAATCCATCAGGAGAAGCACATCATATCCCAGGTCCCTGAAATATTCTGCTATGGCTGTTGCTGTAAATGCAGCCCTTACCTTCAGAAGGGGAGGATCCTGAGCAGTTGATACAACAACAACAGACTTTTTCAGTCCTGATTCTCCAAGGTCCTTTTCTATGAAGTCCTTCACCTCCCTCGCCCTTTCTCCAATAAGGGCAATCACTGTTACAGGTGCCTCCGTAAATCGGGCAATCATACCCATAAGCACACTTTTACCAACTCCTGAGCCTGCCATTATACCTATCCTCTGGCCTTTTCCACAGGTAAGCAGTCCATTTATAACCCTGATGCCGAGGTCAAGGGGCTCTGTAATCTTACTCCTCTTTAATGGATTAACGATGTTGCCTGAAACAGGATAATCCATTCCATAAAGAGACCCCCTGTCATCTATTGGCTCTGCCTTTGCATTCAGAATCCTTCCCATGAGAGATTCAGATACCTTTATGATGCTCCTCTTACCATTATTAAGTACTCTTGCACCGGGTCTTATGTCTAAAATATCATCTGTCGCCATGAGAAGAATCTTTCCTTCTCTAAAACCAACCACTTCTGCCTCTACATTATTCCCTCCATCAGATATAATCCTGCAGGATTCTCCAATGGAAGGTGTAATACCAGAAACCTTTATCAGAAGACCAGTTATATCCTGAACCCTTCCGTAGACCTTCAGGGTCTCCAGATTCTCAAGCCCTTTAATAAGTCCTGTAATTCTTTCTTTCAAAACAAAAAGGTCTGTCATAGTTTCAGAGATAACTCCTTCACAAGATTCCTGAGTTGTTCATCCATATCAGTAATAACCACCTGGTCAGGACTCATTACTACAGAGCCATAGGCTGGAAGTGTCGGATCTATTTCAAAAACTATGTCACTGTGAATCTTCATAAGGCCAGGACTATGTTTTTCAAAGACCTCCTTTAATAGTGGATTAATTTTTATAGTAACCTGACCCTGCCTCTCCATTTTTTTTAAAGCCTCTTCTGTAAGTTTCACTAAAATCTCAGGTTCTCTCTCAATCTCCTTCATTGCAAGCCTTCTGGCAATCGCCATTGCCAGTTCCAGGATCTGAGGTTTTATTATCCTCTGAAGCTCATCCCTGAAAGAGATAATCTGAGTAATCACCTCCTCAAGTCTTGAAATGAGAAGCTTTACCTCTTTTTCTGCCATCTCAAGGCCCGCCTTATGACCTGAGGAAAATCCCTTTTCATAAGCATCCCGCTCTATATCTTCAACCTTCTGATGAAGAACCGATAAATCCTCAAAAACAGGAGGATTGAAGGTTGACAGCCCTTCAGGATTCTCTATCCTTCTTTTATACAACAATCTTCTCCCCTCCTTTTCCGATAATAATCCTTCCCTCCTTATCAAGTCTCCTTGCCACATTTACTATGTTCTTCTGGGCCTTCTGGACATCTGATACCCTCACAGGTCCTTTTGCCTCCATCTCGTCCTTGAGGATCTGGGCAGCTCTCTGGGACATGTTCTTGAAGATCTTTTCCTTCAATGCCTCTGGAGCTGTCTTCAGAGCAATGGCAAGGTCTTCTGTTGAGACCTCCTTTAGGATAAGCTGTATCGACCTGTCATCAAGATTAATAAGGTCTTCAAATACAAACATCAGGTCTCTTACTTGGTCAGCAAGGTCTGTGTCCTGTTCCTCTATCTTTTCAAAAATGACTTGCTCTATCTCTTTATCACAATAGTTAAGGATATCTGCAAGGACCTTTACCCCTTTCAATTCCTTTGACCTCCCTTTAAGGGAATCGAGCCTGACCTTAAGGAGTCCCCTAAGCTCTTCAAAGGCATCTTCTGGTATACGCTCTATAGTTGCTATTCGGGTAGCTACCTCTGCCCTCAGCCTTGGAGAAAAATAGTTCAGAACAGATGCGGATTTCTCTGGTTCCATGAGTGAAAGAGCCATAGCTATAATCTGGGGATGTTCGTTCTGAAGGGCTGCAGCGAGTCCTTTTGAATCCACACCATTGAAGAGCTCCTGAGGACTGTCCTTTGATATACTCTCTATGATACTCTTCGCCCTCTCCTCACCAAGCCCTTTATGAAGGACCTTCCTCAAAAAATCATAGCCTGAGACAGGTATATCTTCTTTTTCTATAATCTCTGATGCCTCCTTAATAACCTCCTCAAGCTGGGACTTTGTAATCCTCCTGAATCTCTTCATCTGAATGGTTATGTTTCTAACCGTCTCATTATCAAGGTCCTTGAGCACCTCTCCTGCTATATCCTCACCCAGGGCAATAAGAAAGAGTGCAGCCTTTTCATATCCTGTGAGACCCATCATCTCTCCTCAATCCATCCCTTTATGAGCTGGACAGCCTTCTGGGGATTGTTCCTCGCCCATTCTATTAGATCGGGCTTCTTTATTCCCTGAAGTTCCATGGCCTTTTCAAGCTCCACTACCGTTTTTGGGAGACCCATCTTCGGAGCCGGAGGAGTTGTAAGGGCCTTAATGAGAGGTCTTATTACAAGGAAGAATAAAAGAAGAAGTGCTATAAGAGGGATAGAATACTTAACACCTGTTAGAACCATCGGTACTATCTCCTTACGGGGTTCTTCAAACTCTATCTTTTCGTAATAACCCTGCTCAAAGGGCATGTTAAGAACCCTTACATCATCTCCCCTTTTTGCTACAAATCCAACAGCATTTTTGACCATTGTCTCAAGTTTTTTGAGTTCCTCTTCTGTCCTCGGTATATATTTCTTTTCTTTTGAGCCTTCAGCCTGAGCATAGGTGCCGTCAACAATGACAGCCACTGTAAGCCTTTTTATCTCACCAGGCGCCATAATGGTATGGCTCACTACCTTATTTATCTCGTAGTTGACTGTCTCGCTCTTCTTTTCAGAATAAGAACCTGATGAAATGGTGTTTCCTTCTTTGCCCGGTATGTTTGAAGAAACACCAGGGACTCCACCAGGTGAACTCCTCGTGGACTTCTCTACGGTCTTCTGTTCGCTTCTGGGAACCTGGCTCTCAGGGTCATACTTCTCTTCTGTCTTCTCTACCTTTGTAAAATCTATCTGGGCTGAAACCTTTGCCCTTACCTTTCCTTTTCCAACTACTGGCTCGAGAATAGAGATTATCCTTTCTTCAAGATTCCTCTCAACGAGCTGCTGAAACTCAATCTGGTTATGGGTAAGGATTAGAAGGTCATCTCTTTTTGGAGAAGTCAAGAGTTCTCCTCTGCTGTCAATAACTGCCACATCATCCGGGCTCAAGCCATCAATACTGCTTGCGACAAGATGCACTATCCCCTGAATCTGGGACTGAGAGAGTCTCCTTCCTGGCTTTAGCTTCACAAAGACAGAGGCCTTTGGCCTCTCATCCTCCTTTGAAAAAAGACCTTTCTCAGGTATTGCAAGGTGAACCCTGCAGGCCTCCACCTCCTGGAGGCTCCTTATAGTCCTTGAGAGTTCTCCCTGTAGGGCCCTCTGATAATTAAGCCTCTGGATAAAATCTGTCATGGTGAAATCCCTTTTATCAAATATCTCGAATCCCACACCGCCCCCCTGAGGAAGTCCCTGACCTGCAAGCTCCAGCCTCAGACTGTAGACCTTATCTGACGGAACCATTATGCCCGAGCCTGTAACTTTATAGGGTACCTTGAGCTCCTTCAGCTTCTGTAGAATTAATCCGCTGTCCTCATCACTGAGATTTGAGTAGAGAATCTGATAATCCACCTTCTGGGACCAGGAGATAAACAGAAACATGCTTCCTGCTGTAAGGAGGATAACCATAATGAGGGCTATCCTCTTTTTGAGGGGCATAGAGCTATACCAATCTTTTATGTTATCTATTGCTGGCATCAGATCTGCATCCTCTGTATCTCTTCATAGGCACTTATAAGCCTGTTACGAACCTCTACCATAAGCTGAAAAGATAGCTCTGCCTTCTGCATCGCTATAACTGCCTGTGTAATGTCTCCACCAGTAGCAAGCTCCTTTACAGCCTTCTCAGCATCAGACTGGATCTGCTGGAGTTTGCCTATTGCCTCGTTCAAAAATAGTTCAAAAGAACCCTGACTATTTTGATTAGCCTTAATTCCTTCCCCTATCTCTGGTTTTAAAGGACCTCCCAGATTGTTTATCCTGAGTTCTGACATAACCCTGACCTCCTCGTATTCAAGTTAAAAATTGTTCTAACCCCTAATCTTATGTCTTTCCAAGCTCAAGTAGTTTCATAAACATAGTCTTTGTTGTGTTGAAGGCAGTTATAGAGGCCTCGTAAGCCCGGAAGGCAAGCATCATATTCACCATTTCTTCAAGGGGGTTAACATTTGGAAGTTGTACAAATCCCCTTTCATCAGCATCGGGATGCCCCGGGTCATAAACAATCTTGAAGGGAGAGTTATCCTCCACCACCTCTCTTACTTGAACACCTTCAAGAATCTCATTGCCAGCCTCTATCTCTTTAACCTCAAACAGGACATCCTTTCTCCTGTAAGGACCTCCCGCTTCTGTGCGAGTGGTGTTCATGTTTGCCATGTTAGAAACAATGGTATTCATCCTGTGCCTCTGAGCCTCAAGGGATGATGCAACTACATGAAGGATACCAAAGGTCTTCATTATTGCCTCCTTAATGCATTTTTGAACATCCTTATCTTTGTTGAAAGCATTGTAAGGGATGCCTCAAAGAAAAGGGCATTCTCCGTGAGTTTTGCCATCTCCCTGTCAAGTTCTACATTGTTTCTGTCCTTCCATTGACCGGTATCTTCTTCAATCTCTTTAAACTCCAGAGCCTCCCCATCTGGGTTTATATGGCCTGGCTGTGTAACCTTAAGTTCAATAATAGAATTGTCGAGAATCGTCTTGAACTCCAGGTTCTTTGTCCTGTAGCCAGGTGTGTCTATATTGGCAATATTGGAGGTTATAACACCGTGCCTCCTGCCAGCAAATCTCAAAAGACCTTCAAGAATCTTAAAACTATCAGCCATCGAAACCTCCATATTCAATTTATATGCCAGGCTCTATCCTTGATGGTCTGTCGGTTTAAAATAGGGAATATTTTTCCCCTGAGGAAATTCCTGCCTATACTGGGCAAGCTTGTTCCTTATTGTCCTCACACTTACCCCAAGGATCTTTGCAGCGAGGGTCTTGTTTCCCCTTGTTTCCTCAAGGGTCTTCAATATGAGCTCTTTCTCTAAATCTCTAATCTTACCGCCTTTAAAAGTCACCTCTGTATCCTCAAAGATAAGATGTTCTGGCTCTATTATCTCTCCTTGACAGAGAAATACAGCCCTCTGAATCACATTCTCAAGTTCCCTTACATTTCCCTTCCAGGGTCTCTTTTTAAGAATCTCCATAGCAGAATTGCTGATCCCTTTTATTGATTTCTGATGAGAATCTGCGTATCTCTCAAGAAACCACCTGCTCAAAAGAGGTATGTCTTCTGGCCTCTCCCTTAAGGGAGGTAGTTTTATGGGAAAGACATTCAATCTGTAATAAAGGTCTTCCCGGAATCTGCCCTCTCTAATCTCTTTAAAGAGGTCCCTGTTTGTTGTTGCAATCACCCTTACATCAACAGGTACAGGTTTAGTCCCTCCAATCCTGTCAACTGTTTTTTCCTGTAGAACCCTTAAAAGCTTTGCCTGAAGATGAAGGGGCATCTCACCTATCTCGTCAAGAAGAAGCACTCCTCCATGAGCAAGTTCAAACTTTCCCTTCCTTTTCTCGTGAGCACCTGTAAAGGCACCCTTTTCATAACCAAAGAGTTCAGATTCAAGAAGACTTTCTGGTATAGCAGCACAGTTAATTGCAACAAAAGGGCCCTTTGTCCTATTACTTCTCTGGTAGATATACCTTGCAAGGAGCTCCTTCCCAGTTCCGCTTTCACCTGTAATAAGTACCGTAATATCACTCATAGCGAGGTTTTCAGCAAGGGATATTATCTTCTTCATCTCTGGATTATCTGTTAAGGGAATCACGATGGTATTCCCATCTTTGATTGGTGGCGAAGTGCTACAACCTCCATTTCTTGAAAGCATAGACTCAATCGCCTTATGGAGGGTTTCGTAAGAAAAGGGTTTCATAAGATAATCTGTTGCACCACTCTTCATTGCAAGCACTGCATTCTCTACTGTCCCGTATCCTGTTATAACCAGAACAGGTATATTAGGAGAGAGCCTTTTTATCTCTTTTATAAGGGCAATACCATCCATGCCTGGCATCCTCATATCTGTTATAACCATGGAACAGGCTGAACTCTGA
>Ga0197142_1001804_pt1 | contig 19265 bp, 14 predicted proteins | sample GBS60_MetaG_FD_148614 | JGI IMG/M metagenome (GOLD analysis project Ga0197142, IMG submission 148614) | Sediment microbial communities from Great Boiling Springs, Gerlach, Nevada, United States - GBS 60_MetaG | ecosystem: Environmental > Aquatic > Thermal springs > Hot (42-90C) > Sediment... | reverse complement strand
CTAAGAAGAAGGCCATTATTTGAGTAAACATATACCTGATTATTAATTGAATCTGTCACATAAAGCCTGCCCCTTGAATCAAGAGATAACCTTACAGGACCTCTGATGTCATCTTCAATGGTTCTAATAAGAGTAAGGGAGGGAACAGTAGCTCCATAGCTGGCAGGGATATTGAATAAGGTTAGAAATATTAAGGCTACAATAGAGATAATTTTATCAATAAATAAATTCCTCACAAATCTATTATAGCAAATTTTGTTCCTTTCTGTCTTATTTCTAATTTATTGATTTTTAAATAAAAAAAGTCAGCAATCATGTAAAAAGAGACAAATTTTGACACTAAAAAGGACAATCCTTGACATCTCCTGCAGATGGAAACCCCGCTGGCAATCAGGTGCGTCTACTTGTAAGTCCTTTTTACAGGTTTACTCACTATAAATCCTTTATAAATTCTTTCCATAAGAAGAGATAGGGTCAGACAAGCTCACCCATCCTCTTAAGTATCTCTCTTGAGCTCAAAAATTCAGCTCCCTCTTCATTTCTTACAAGATTATAGAAATCACATTTAAGACAGGTGCCGAGCTTCTCTGCAACAGAACCCTGAGTCTTTCCCCTGCAAAATGTCCCTGCTATTGCCCAGCAGGCCCTTCCACCATTGATACCGCCGTTAATCCCATGGGCCCTCTTTTCGGTTGCTGCAGGGCAGACACCAAGCTCCTTAACCTTTATCCCGCCTGCTGTCGCCCGCACTTCTCAAACTCCCAGCAATTAAGCTTTGGCATACCTCGCACCTCCCTTTATTTTTAAATGAAAATCATGCAAATACCATACCAATCACAAAAATCGGGACTCTCCCTATTTTTAATAACCTCAAGAATATAACTATTCAATTTTTCAGCAAATTCTTTAAGACTTCTTTAAAAATTGGGGAGAGTCCCAATTTTTTGCGGGAAAATACGCACGACTGTAAGGGATTTTACGCAGTTATTCTCTTTAAAATTAGGGACACTCCCTATTTTTTAGAGCCTAATTAACATAACTATTTAATTTTTCAGTAAGTTTTTTGAGAATTCTTTTAAAAATGGGGAGTGTCCCCAATTTTTGGGGCCAGATTAAGTCGCGAATGTGCATAAGCATAAGTAAAGCTTCCAAAAAAGGCACCATCAAACCGACCTGATATAAAGTTATTAACTATATTGTCGTACCTCGAAAGAAGTGCAATCTTAACATTTATACCGATCTTTTTTGACAAATACTGTGCGAGAGGTTCAAACCTCTCCATCTGCTTAAATATATTTCTCTCTGGTAAGATGCCAATAAGGATAGATTTTTCCTTTGCTGGCTGAGGTTGTGCTTTTATATTATCATTAAAACCTAAAATTAGAAAAAAAACCAAAAGAAAGATAATCTTTGTGTGTGCTTACATTGAATATCATTTTTTATTGTATCATAATTTTTACTAAAAGTGAAAATAAATTGCCTGTGTCCTTTGAAAAAAATTAAAGTCAAGATTATCTTACTGGTTTTGTGTGACACCTATCACACTCTATAACAGGAAAAGCAACCTTGCCATGACAGACGCCGCAATATTCTCCACTATATATCTGGAACATAGTAAATTTAGTCCCCCCCTTTTCTATATTAAATATGTCAGGATGACAGAGCTCACATCCATTCCATCTTGTATGCTTTTCATGAGAAAATATTATGTCTGACATCCATGACCCTTTAGATTTTATAGAAAAATCCTCACGATTTTTTAATTTCTCTCTTTTTATAGAAATTCCTTCGAGGGTATCAACAGGCTTTATCTTGCTTTTTATCTCTGCCTCTTCCCAATCAATTCCATTTCCTAGTCCCCTTTTAGGTAGATCCTCTACGAACTTATTAAAATCATACTGCCTTCTCACATCTTTCTTAAAAGAATGACACCTCTCACACCTTATCTTATCCTTTTCGTCATATCTGTCAGAACAGGACTCAAATATCTTTCTACCATTATAAATTCTACTTCCATTGTGGCAGGTACCACAATACAAACCCTTTCTATTAGAATCAGCAGTTATATCTGTATCATTCGCTTCCATAGAAAAACCTATATCTATATGACAGAGTCTGCATGTAAACATGGCTCTGTGTAACCAGTGGTCAAAAACAACAGGAGAAAGGCCTGCCTTTTCGGAAGATTTATTAATAATCACCCTGCCATATTCATTAAAAGGTAGTATCTTTACTGCATCCACCCTATAAAAGAAGAAAAGAATAAAAACCAAAAAATTAAAAAACACAAATTGGAGAGTACGTTTGCTATTCATCTAATTACAATAAACATCTGCACCCTGTTGTTCTCTCTGTCTGCTACAAAAAAATCGCCTTTATCATTAATGCATATCTGTGAAGGATACCTGAGAAGCCCTTCTTTCCATCCATATCCTGATTGATGCCCTCTAAATGTCCCATCTTGACCTATAACAGAGATAGTGCCACCAGCAAGATCTGAAAGATAAATAACACCTTTGGCATCTATTGTTATATTTGATGGAAAGTTAATATAATCATTTAATCCATTTTTAAAGGGAGAAAAAGACTTACTCTCCTTTGAAGCAATATAGATCACTGCCAGCGTGCTGTCAAGAAGAAAGACATTACCTATAGGATCTATTGCAAGATCAGAGATAAACCCATATCTTTCAGGAAACTCTATACTTCTGATCTGATTTCCTTCTTGATTCAAAACAAGAACTCGCTCATTAAATATATCGAGAACATAGATATTGCCAAACCTATCTATCTTGAAACTCTTGGGCACAACAGAGCCCTCAAAAGATAGGTATGATTTAAACTTCCCATCAGGTGATAGCCTGGCTATTTTACGCAATTTCCCATCAAAAATAAATATCTCATTTGACGCTCCAATCTCTACACGCTGAGGAAAAGTTAATTCAGGTATCTTTATCTCAGCGCCACCCTTTAAGACCCCATTTTCTATCGTATATTTTAAGAGCCTGCTATTACCAGTGTCAGCTATCAAAAGGATATTATCATTACAGGCAACGCCCTCAGGCAATCTAAGACCACTACCTCTGTCATCGGAATATATAGAACTATTATATTTTATCTTTATTGACTCTCCATAAGTGAGATTGACAATACAAAGAGATATAAATACTACTAAAAAAATCTTTATTAATCTATCAATACCCATCTATTACCTCCTGAACTGAACATGACATTGCGTGCATAATTCTGATATTGTTGGAAAATGTATGAAATACTTGTTTTCTGTGCCGTGAGATCTGTGACAACTAAGGCACTGAACTGTAAGATTCTTATTCCTCGGATCGATAAACTTTTCACCTATCGGATGAGATGAATGTTTCTGCCACTCATGACAGGTACCACACAAATCTATAATAGAGGCATTATTAAAAAGAAATGGATTATTATCTGCATGAGGAGTATGACAGACAGTACAATTTCCTTCCTGGATTGGTGGATGTTTAGTCTGAGACCTTTCCTGCCTTTTAATAGTATCTGAATGGCATTCACTACAAAGGGTAATCATAGGAGCCTTTAAGAGCATGTTCTGTGTTGTTGCATGGGGGCTGTGGCAACTTAAACAACCCTTTTTACTAAGAAGCGGCCAGTGCAATCTATTTTTATTAAATATATTATTTACCATATTGCTGTGACATCCTCTACATAACTCAAAACCAACCTTCTTTACCCTGAATGGATTTTGCGATGTAGGTTCTTCATGGCATTGATTACACATTTTGCTACTAACAGGCTTATGGACATTATTAAAAAGAATACCGCCCTTATCAGAGCCGTGAGGATTATGGCAGGTAGAACAATTAGCCTTTGCCACAGGATAATTCATATGCTGGTTCATAAAAGATGGCTTATCTGTCTTATGACACTGCAGACATAAAGATGGTAAAGTATCCTTTAACAAAAAGACCCCTTTATTTGAGGCATGGGGATTGTGGCAGCTTACACACCCCTTATCTACTGGAGGATGTTTAAATTTAGCCTTTACAACTGACTCATTTATATCTTTATGACATCCAAAACATAACTCATTCCCTGATTTGAGTAAATTAAATTTATTGTTTGATGCATGAGGGTCATGACATAAAGAACAATTGCCTTCCAGAGCAACCTTGTGAACACTCCGGGCATTTTCTGATATTAATTGACTGTGGCATTTAAGACATACCTTGCCAGTATCATCGGAAAGCATCTTCCCATAAGAAGATGCATGAGGATTGTGGCAAACTGAACACTCACCTGTCTTGACAGGCGTATGAACAAAAGATTTTTTTAAGATATCTGTAAAGGTAACATGACAGTTCAGACATAATTTTCCTCTTGCCCCTGTCTTTAATTTAAACTTATCCTGAGAATAGGCAGAAACAAGAAAAATCATCGAAACGAAAATAAATGTAATGAGTCCGAATCTTAATATATTCTTTATTGTTTGTTGTTTTTTATTTTTCCACAACATGGCACTCCTCACACATCCTCGATGCAAATGGTGGATGAATCATATCCTTGAATAGTTTTTGATCCTTAGAACTATGGGGTGTATGGCAATTTATACAATTCATCGCCATTGCATCAATATTTAAATGAGCCTTATTAAAAAAAGAACCCCTGAAATCATGACATTCCCCGCACATTTTCTGAACAGGCTGAATAAGCAAGGATTGCTCCATAGAATAATGAGGCATATGGCATCTTAAACAGTCTCTTGCTGCAGGGGAATGGGTCTTTTCCTTTTCCATCTTTGTCTTAATATCCTTATGACAACTTAGACATAGATCAGTTCCATCAACCATAAGAAGCTTGTTCAGCTTTGACCTATGTGGATTATGACATTTTGTACAATCACCAGTTAGAAGCGGTTTATGTTTTGTTTTACTATTCCCTAACTTCTTATTAAGGTCTGCATGACAGGAAAAACATATCTTGTCTTGCTTATCAGCTAACATGCCTAAGTTATTACTTGCATGAGCATCATGGCAGGTCAGACACATGCCTTCTCTAAAGGGCATATGATTCAATATTGCCTGTATATCTTTCATCAGATCATTATGACAGTTTGCGCAAAGCCTTGAACCAGCATCCTTAAGTAATTTCTTCTCTGCCGACGAATGAGGATTATGGCAAGAATTACAGAGAGAATCAACTACAGGTTTATGGATATTTGCCTTTAGAAACTTTGTTTCCGCATCTACATGGCATGTATAACATACATTATCCATTCTTGCCTTAATCATGCCTTTAAAATTCGAACCGTGAGGATTATGGCAAGAACTACACATCTGCTGCGCAAAAGGCATATGAATATTTTTATTATTCATGCCATCCTTTGTCTTTTCATGACAATTAAAGCATAATTCACCATCCTTAGCTATCAAGAGTTTCTGTTCTTTTGCTGCATGAGGCATATGGCAGGAAAGGCATCCCATAGTAACAGCAGGATGGGAATTAGTAACCTTTGCTGACTTTTCAGCATGACAGATAAAACATAAATTATTCCCTTCCTGAACAGTAAGTTTTAGATACTCTGAAGTATGGGGATTGTGACAATTAGTGCAATTTCCTGATTTAAAGGGGGCATGCTCTATATTGCCTCCAGCTTTTAGATTTGTCTGATCATGGCACATAAAGCATAACGCGCTTTCTGACTGGGTTGTATCAAAAGGTTTTTGAGAAGTTGCTGGATTATGACAGAGGTCACAACTGATTGAAGCAACTGGATTATGAGTGCTCGTCTTTAATAATTTAGGCTGTAAAGATGAATGGGGATTGTGGCAATTTCTGCAAGCCTTCTGTTCAACAGGATAATTCTGATGACTCTTTTTTAAAGAAGAATTCCCTTTATCATGACAGGTGAGGCAGATTGATGGATCATCCTTTAATAAAAGATCCTTTTCATCTGAGCTATGAGCTAAATGGCATGATTTACATCCCTGTGTATTTATTACCTTATGGACAACCTTTTTCTCGTAATTCTCTCTTTTGTGACACTGATAACACATCTCACTACCTTCTGCCTTCAATAACTTATTAGCCTGAGATGCATGGGGATTATGGCATGCCGTACATTTACCAGCAATAAGAGGGCTGTGTATCTTTGGCTTGTTCATTCCTATTTTTTCCTTAGAGTGGCAGGTATAACAGAGATCATTACCTTCTTTTTTAAGAATAAGCTTTGGCACAATGCCATGCCTGAGATGGCAACTATCACATTTCTTTTCTCTAACAGGAGGATGTATATTTTTCAGTCCCATATACTTGTCAGAAAACTTGGTATGGCAATCAAGGCACTCTTTCTGAACAAATCTCCGTTTAGCAAGTGCATCATTATTAGTTAGATAACCCGTAAAAGATATAAGGATAAAGATTATAAATAGGACAAAAAACCTATGTCTTTTAGAAATCATTTTCTACTCCTGTTTTTTTAAATCCAGAAGAAATACTTGGATATCTGCCATCTCTCTTAGTTTTTCTGACCATTCCTCTATTGATTTATTAAGCCTCTGACTATAAATCCTCCTATAGATCATATCTCTTACCTCCTCTATAGGCTGAAAAGTAGAAGGTATGATATCCTGTACATATAAGACATAATAATATCCTGAGGGGCTTTCATAAAGCCTTGCTTCCCCTGGCTTTACTCCTGAGATAACCTTAGCGATGTCATCTGAAAGGTCTTTTCTAATTAGAAATCTTCCTTGAAAAGGTAATAGCCCCTCTGTCTCATTACTTACCTGCCCTTCTACATTTGATTTTACCCATTTAAAATCTGCTCCCTTATTAAGTTTATCTATTGCCATCTCTGCACTCTTCTTATCATTCAAGACAATCTTATCTATTTTTATCATCTCAGGATAGGTGTATTCATTTATGTGTTCATCGTAATAGGCTTTTATATCATCATCATTAATTTTAATATCAGGGACTATAACCCTCCTTACAAAAAAGCTAAACAGTACAGAGTCTTTATACTCATTAACCATCCTCCTGTACTTATCTGTTTTATCGATACCTCTTTTGATCGCCTCTTTTCTAAAAAGTATTTTGTCTATCAGTTCTTCCAGCACCTCTTGTTTTTTCTTATTAACCCTTTTCCCTTCTATTGCCCTCTCTAATCCATGAAAGAACTTACTTCTCATAGCCTCAACAAATGTGGCTACTGTAATCGGCTTCTCTCCCTTTATGTTTGCAACAACCCTCTTGTCCTTTAAAAGTTTCTGAAGGTCAAACTTTTTGGAATCGAAATCCAGACTATCAAAAATTTTTTTATTTATCTTTACATACCTTTTGTAGGCAGTTATTTTGTAATCCTTTACAGCATTAATCCTTTTGCTCGCTAATATTGCCTCTTTTGCCTTTAATCTCTTTTCAGGATCTTCAGGGTATCCTATCTCTTCTAATTTTACAATCGTATACCCTTCCTTACCCTCAGCACCAACCTTTATAATAGGGCTAACAGAGCCAATCTCCATCTTTTTAAGCGCCTCTTTTATTGGAGGATGTAGATCCTCTGTCTTCATAAATCTCCCTTCCTTGCTACCTTTGGCGATCTTCTCTGTAACTGCCTTCTCTAATAATTCATCAAAATCTTTTCCCTCCCTTATTTGCTCCAGGAACCTCTGCGCATCCTCTTCTTTGTCAAAAAGGATGGATTTTACCTTCCATTGTTTTGTAACCTCTTTGTAAAGTTGATCAATCTCCTCCTCAGTAACAACAACATTTTTTCCAAGTTCATCTATAAAGAGATCTCTCAAAGTAGCCCTCGAATAAGTATCTATCAAGGATTTCACCTCAGAAAGTTCATCCAATCCAATCCTTTTTGCTTCCTCCACAATGAGTTTTACATTAATAAGCCGCTTAAGGAGCTGTGAATAATCGACTTCTTCTTTCTTTTTTCCTGTAAAGACCTCTTCATGAGTCGGTGTAGCAAGGCTTTTGAGATCCTCAAGTGTTATTACTTCTCCATTGATTATTGCCACTACTATATTATTAAAATGATCGGAAGATACAGGAATCTTCAGTGTAATATACTGTTCCTCTTCCGTCTTCATACTGTTTTCAGCGGATAGGGCCGGTGTCATGATAAAAATCATGAGAATAATAATATTCAGTTTTAATAAAAATCTTTTCATAACCCTCCTTTATTAAGGATCACTTATGCTACTGATTTGAATAAAATCCCCACAACCTCTTTTTACCATTCTTTTCTACTATGCTTCTTTCGAGGCTATTCTCTGACTCTTTTAGCAATTTTTCTATAACATTTTTTGTCATATATGTGGCAAGCCTGTTTGCTGTATTCACTCTTCCGATATCGAACATAATAACACCGTCATCTCCCTTATTAAAGCTTTTTGATGACCATATCACCCTTTTTTCTTTAGCATAAAAGACCTGAGTAGAAAAATCTACCATAGGTGGTCTTGTAGCATCCTCCACATCGCGATACTCCAGCACCCTTCCCGTAAAAATCAGATCTGCCCCTAAGGCGTTCGAAAGAAAATAGGCGTCACTCATCGAAAGTCCATCATTCATTGTTACCCTCATAGTAAGGAGCTTCTGTCTTACATCCCCTGGTTCGATAACATTGAAACCTTCCTTTAATAACTCCTTTACAAAATGTAGGGAGATAATCTCTCCAGCATTTTTCCTATCGCTTGAATTAAAGAAGGGTACAACTGCTACAGTACATTTCTTTTCAGGACAATAACCATTTGGGGCCGAATAATATACCTTTGGATTATATCTGCTCCGTGTGTCTGACTTATATGTCTCATCTCCAGAGATTTTCTTAACAAGAGATTCAAAGAGCTGAGAAAAAGCTTTATCCATAAGTACCTCTTTATTATTTATCATACCTAATCCTAAAAGACCAGGTGAATCATAACCTGTTAAACCAATACTCTCCATCCATAGGATTGATGGTTCTTCATCTGTTTTTAGCATCCTGCAATTTACTGATATCTTTGGTGGGAAATCTGTATAAAGCTCCAGAGATGTTATCAGAACACCATCCACATTAATCTCTTTCTTAAATGCAGCCGCAACTTCTGAATCAAGACCACCCACATACCTGATACGATAACGAGCCATGAATCTTTCCAATGTCTCATCATCAAGGACAGAAAAATTAGATTCCTTTAGTTTCTTTATTATAGATTCCCTTATCTCTTTTAAAGGTGCATATTTACCACTAAGATTCTCTACAGGTAACACAGCCACTAAAAACTTATCCTCTATTGTTTGAGGACGAACTGACTGCATGGTACAGCCTACTAATAAGGCTAAGAGTAATATAAGAGTCCTATTTAAATAGTTTATCAATAATGTCATCGACTGCCTCAACTGTAACATTATTTAAAGGTTTACCTCCACCACCAAGAAGGCGATCTATTATACCGATACCCCCCTTTGTGGAAGATGCAGACCATACAATCTTTCCTGTCTCCGTCTCTATCATCTGCATACTTATTGATATCACATTTGCTGATGTTGTTCCAGACCTGACCTCTCCATACTCCCTTATAACACCAACAAATAAGGCATCAACCTTAAGAAGGGAGCCTAATTTTATTACCTCATCCTTAGAAGGTGCCATAGGATTTGTTATACCTGCCAGGGAGATTCCCTTATAGGTCTCACCTGTTGGAATTACATAAATACCCCCTGTTGCGAGAAGGGAATTTATAAAGACATCCCGGACTCTTTCTGATGCCTGCTGATCTCTCGATAGATTTAAAAAGGGCATAACAGCAACTGTCTGTATTGCCCCGAAATCCATATTCGGGTCGTGATATACACCATTTGATGTAGCACACCCAAAGAGGCAAAGCAGGATCAATATTGAAATAGCATTTTTAAGAAATTGATTTTTCTTTTTCATTATTAATTATATTTTTTATAAAACATTCTTTCATTTTAATTAAAAGATCACCCTTAGATTAGCGCTAAATATCCCGAATTTTGTCTCCTCAGAAGATGACCTTGTTCTGACAAGATTATAGGCCAAATCGAGAGAGCTTCTTCTGGTAATATTCCATCTTATACTCGGAGTCATCGTTCTTGTCTTTTCTTCTTCTTCTAATAGAAATGTCTCATTATATGCAAAATTGAAAAGAAGATATCCATCCCTGAACGGGGAAAAAGTCATGGCATAATTTAATGTAGTAACAGCTTTTTTGTCATTCTGAGAAAACCTATCAACAGAGCCAAAGAGATAGAGAGTCCTGAAAGGCACATATGCTAATGAGAGAAAAGTGCTTCTTGTAAAGGAGGAGCTCTTTTTCCCCTCCCCTCCTGATTGTTCTGTTCTTGTCTCTGCATATCCCATGTTAAGGCTCAAGTTTTTTCGAGGTATAATGCTTGACCCAAAACTTACCATAGTATTTGTTGTCTTCTGTCCTGTCTCTGATGTGGTAAAACTTATTCCTCCTGAAAGATTGACATTAATACCTTTATAAAGCTCTGCAGAATTATTTAAAAAGACAGAATTACTATCTGATGATTTACCATTTCTTGTAGTGACCCTTCCACTAAAGACTATATTATGTGAAAGTGTCTCTAATGGATTAGCAGTTAAGGAAGCACTATATTGATAGTTAATTGTTTCTTCATTGTTTGTCTTTCCATTTTCTATAGAAACCCTTGCATTACCAAAAAGTATCCTGCTAATTCTATGGCTTAAAGTCAAACCATTGGATATCATGAATCTGTATGCCTCCCCTGGAAGTGTTTTATTATACCATAAAAAAAAGTCATGAAACAGAGATGGCTGATCAAGTAAAATGGTTCGTACACCGAGATTATAAACATGGGAGGTTGTGGTAAATTTCCTTTCTATATCCTTAGCAGGTATCGTTAAGAATGCCTGGAGTTCTGTTACAAATATCCTATCAGGGTCTAAAAAATCAGGAACCAGAGCTGCTGTAACAGGTGATAAAGGGCTCGTTACAACTTTTACATAACTCTTTTTAACATTCGGAAATCGTATTTCAAAACGCCTTTGAACTGTATCAAAAAATGTTGAAGAAAGGGTCGTATGGAGATTCCAGTTCTGGTTATCAGAGCTGGTGTAGACGCTCCAGGAGTAAGAATTAGCAATAATTAAGGGTAGTTCCCTATCAACATAGACAAAAAGGGTATTTATCTCTGTATCTGCAAAAAAACCAATTCCCATGTTCCTTTTTCTAATATCACCACCGGGAGGAACAACTCCTATATTTATCCCACTGCCTGCTGAAAGGTTACCATCTATGAGGGCGGAATTAAAATCTAAGGCCCCTTCATTTGGTGTGTCATCCAGACCTGACAGACCTGTATTAGGAAAAAGCTGGATTTGCACCTCCCCTCCCACCCCTCTTGAAAAGGACTGTATCTCCTGTCTTGAAACACTATAACTTGTATAAAGAGATGTCCTGTCATTAAATAATCTTGTCGAATATGTTGCCATACCATTATGAAAATATGTCTTTGATTCAAAATCCTTTAATCTATCCGTAGAATCTGTGTAAGAAAATTGATAGGAAAGCCTAAAATCCTTAATACCATATCTTGTGCTAAATAAGAGACTATCTGTTATGTTATCCCTCACTATCTTTTCCTTGTCAAAAAGATTAGATCTGGAAAGCCTGATTTCCATAGGAGGTAACCCTTCAGGTCTCAATCCTAAAAAAGCATTATAGTTTTCTCTTATGTTTGTAGGCGCGGAGACACCATCAGATTTTTGCCTTTCCTCAACCCTGTTATAACCAATTCCAGCGTTAAAAAAAGGATTCGTCAATGTTAGGCCAGCGAATGGATTTATCTTTGTAAAGCTTGACTTCATCTCTGTCTCTTCTGTCTTAAAATCTGAGACCGTCTTTTCGAACAATCCACCAGCTGAAAGCCTGAGGAATGGGTATATTGTCTTGTCCATATTTAACCTGTAACTCTGCCTAAAACTCGAAGACCTTAACTCAGTTATTGTTCCAGAGGCATCCTCTGATTCAGATTTAACACTACTATAATTAAATTCTATAACACCACCTATATTGTCAGCCTTACCCATTGAAGGAATCACCAATATAAAGATGATAATCAGTATCTGTAAAGGAATAAGCACCTCCCTTTATAGTCATAAAAACCTATCTCCTTTCACCCATTACAGCTACCCAGTAAGGATTATCTCCTACATCCATTTCACTCATAGTCTTTTTGCTCACTATATCCACAATCTTAAGGATAGAACTTGCTGGCAAAAGAAAAATAAGCCTCTTTTCTTCATCATCTATCGTTATATGCCCTACACCGCTTCCCACATCCAAGAAATCTACTGGTATAAGAGAAAAAGGGTCATAGATCTCGACTCTTCTATCAAATTTCTTTCCTACATAAAGCATATCTGTCCTTTTATCAACCTTTAATGAACTTATACCTATTCCTACAAATATCCTTTTCACCTCTGATAATGTGGATGTATTTATAACACTCAAGTATGGAGATCTTTCATAGGATATATAAAGCCTGTCGCATTTTTTATTAAACTCACCCCTAAAAGGACTATGGTCAGGAGTAGATATAGTTGTAAAAACTGCCCTATTTGGTATATCTATTATAGAGATGGTATTTGAACCCTTATTAAAGATATAGGCCTTCCTTCCCGAGCAATCAATTAGCAATGAGATTGGTTCGTTCCCTACACTAATCCTTCCCACCTCTATTAATGACCTCGGGTCTATTATGCTTACTGTATTTGAACCACTATTCACAGAAAGAAGGTACCTACCATCAAGGGCGAGGGCAATTTCCTCTGGTCTATCACCTGAATTGAGCTTAAATCTATTTACAACTTCACCTGATAGGATGTCAATGACCCCTATAGCATCCTCCCCAGAAAGAGAGACATAGAGCCTCCTCTCTGTCTGATTAATAGCCATGCCCTTTGGTTCGAGACCTGTAAGGATATAGGACGTAACCTGCCCTGATCTCTTATCAAAGACAGCAATGCTATCAGAGCCGGTATTTGTCACATATCCTGTAAGGTTGACAATAGGCCTATCAGGAATATAAGGGATGAAGTAAGGATAAAAGGTTATACCATTTTTTATAGATTCGTTGTATCTAAAGGAAAGAGATAAAAGAATGGTCTCCCTTTTATTTATAGTAAATGGAAAATCTATTCTCACAGGTTCTTCGGGTACTATGAGATTTGCTTCACCATCTTCCACCATTAATGTGGCCTTTTTTATCTTTATCGATAATCCATTATAAGAACCTTCAGGTATATAATTAGAGGCAATCTTTCTCTGTCTCTTCATCTCTAAACCCTTAATATCCGAGATAGAGAGGTTTAATGGTATCTCTTTTCCATCGGTCCTTACTGCATATAAGGATTCTATAGAAAATTTCAATCTTTCTGCTTCTTCAGGACACGGCTGTAAATAGATAAATATTGCGCCATTGTCTTCGTTATAAGTTCTTAAATGGATCTGACTCGGTTGACAACCAAGTATTATTAAAGATAAGGCAAAAAACAGAATTAGCCTTTTATCTATTTTCATTCTTCCTTACCTCTTCCTCTATCATTCTTCTTATTATGCCTAAGGTTTTCTCTGCTTCAGGACGTCCCTTCCCCATAGCCTTAGCTATTTTTGCCTCAGCATGATAGATGTTCTGGATTTTGAGCATCACCTCATTAACAAACTTTTCGATAGAATCATCAAGATCTCTTCCAGAAAAAAATGCCTGACCATAAATAATTCGAGCATCGTTATCAACAAAGATAACGGCAATCCTTTCTCTACTTATAGGTGACCTTACAGCAGAAAGCTCTACAGGTATAACATTGCCATCTCTTGTAAGAAGGAGCAGAGATGTTTTTTTAATGAGCCTTGGCTCCATAAATGTGAGTTCTGAATAAACAGCCTTAAGAAACCTTCCAGGAGCAAAGGATAGATATTTATTTTCTAAAATTTTCATTAAATCAAGAAACTCGGGATTTTTAAAATCTCCTCCAAGTAATAAGACATGGGCCCTATCATAATAATCAAATGCCTCTTTATAACCTTTCCATATAGAATTCCTTTTTTCTATAACCTCCTTCTTCTCGGTTGGATTAAGATAAGGAAGGATATCTTCTCTAAACCTTATGAGCACTTCTAAGTTTTCTCTCATAAGATAACCCTTTCCCATAGAGAGAGGGGCTGAGAACTCAAGATAGAGATTATCATCACTATTTATTTTACCTCCTTCACTGAAGGAATGCATTAATCTATTGCCCATACCAAAAAAGCTTAACAGTTCCCAAGCTGACCCCATCATAACATGGTCAAGGTCTTTCTTAATATCTGGATTGGTTATGATTCTTTTCTGGATATTATCCTCATCTATAAATATAGGTTCATTACTCCCTATTATTACTGAGTCATAATAAATCAGCCAGAGCATCGTATATTTAAAGCTCTCCCTGAAGGTTCTCACTATTGATTGAAGATCTTTTATTGTTAGCTCATAGATTGGTAACCATTGACACATTATACCGCCCTTTTTAAGGCGTTTAGAGGCTATCTCAAAATATTCTTTCGTATATAAATATCCTGCACCTCTGAACCAGGGATGGATAGGGTCTGCAGTTATAACATCATATTTTTTCTTTGTTGTGAGTAAATGATTCCTTCCATCATTAAAGATTATCTTTAACTTTGGATTGTTTAATACATCATGATTGTACCTGCTGAAGGTCCTTGCAACCCCCAACACCTCAGGAGCCAGTTCGACAAGGGTAATATTCTTTGCTTCAGGATGAACAGATGTGGCACCTACTGTCACCCCACTTCCAAGCCCTATCACAAGGACATCCTCTGGATTTCTGTGTAATAGCATGGGTAGATGTCCGAGTGTATATTGTACCTGAAGGTCTCCAAGGTGATCAGATGCCTCTACCCTTCCATTAGTCAGGAATGCCTGATGACCTCCCCCTTTTATCTTTATTGAACTCACTGTTGTCTCAACACCCTCTTTATAATAAAGGATATCTGTATTCTCAAGGGCCTCCTTTATCATCTCCTTCGTCCTGAATGCCTCGGGTTGATTTGCCCTGAATATGGCAAAATATTTAGAGTCCCATATCCTAAGGGAATCTGGATTCAGAACGAGATAGAGGATTATACCTGCAGTCATAAAAAGGGATAGCCAGTTAATATTTTTTATTGATGAAAGACTCATTAACATGAATGCTCCAAAGCCAATGTTTATAAGAATAAGTATCTGAAGACCCCTCTCTATGCCTACGAGATAGATTAGTATAAAACCGCTTATACCAGCCCCCAATATGGCACCTACTGTATTATAGGCAAGGACATCACCAACAGCAGCACCAATTTTACCTCTATATTTTGCGTAGATCTTACCAGAAAGGGGAAATGCCACACCCATAAAAAAGGCAGGGACTACCATATATATAAAGGCGAGACTTAGGTTTGCCCACTGCCTCATTTGAAATATATCCATCTTGCTGAAAAGTCTCTGAAACTTTATAGAATTTACAGGAAGGTCTCTCATATAAACAGTCACAAGAAGGGCAGAAAGACCTATTATAACCTGTATGATGCCGAAAGAAAATAAAGACCTGTTCATGCCTCCTTGCTTAATCTTGAATAACTTTGGTAATATGCCAAAGGCACCACTTCCAATAGCTATCCCTGAAAGAAAGGCAACGAGCATTGTTGTGAAGCTATAGACGCTGGCTCCGACAACCATCGTGAGTACCCTCGTCCATAAGACTTCATAACCAAGGGCACAAAAACCACTTATTCCTATGCCTATGAGAACAAGCCTTCTATAAAAGATTCCCTCTTCTGATAGATTTAATTTTTCATCTGTCTTGAGTATCTCCTTTTTAAAGGTCTCTTTCGTCCCAATCCTTTTATTTATGATAATGCTGATAAGACCTATTATTAGATTAGTAAATAAGGCTATATAGATGGTATTACTGACAGATATCTTTGGTAATAAAAAAAAGCCTGTAACAAAGGCACCTATTATGGCACCTGAGGTGTTAAAACTATATAAAAAAGATAAATACCTCCTCACATCCTCAGGCTGCCTTGACACAAACCTTGTTAAAACAGGAAGTGTGCCCCCCATCAAGGTTGTTGGTATTATCAAGGCAAGGGCAGAAAATATTATCCTTATTGTTGTGAGATAGAGATGGGATTCTTCCTTACCAGCAGCAAAAAAATTATAAATAAAGGGATAAAGCTTCATCAACAGGATAAAGATAAAGGCAAAAAGGGCTATCCCTATCTCTAATAATCCATAGAGTCTGAGGGGTTCCCTGAATCTGTCTGAATATCTGCCTATTATATACCCACCAAGGGCGAGGCCTGCCATAAATGTTGATAAAACAACTGTTACTGCTAAGTGAGAGCCACCAAATATAAGGGAGAGGCTTCTAACCCATACAACCTGATAAATAAGGGCTGAAGCCCCTGATAAAAAAAACAATATGTATAAAAGGATATACAGGTTCATAACCTTGTTTAAGATTTTACAATATTTTAACCCAGATTACACAAATATATACTTCTTTTGGAGGTTTGACCCAAATCCAGACTTTTGATCACTCAAAAGATGAAATTTAAGAAAAAGGCTGGCTATTTGCCAGCCTTTTTAAAAGTCAGTTTTTAGACCCGTCTATTAGTCTTTTGCATGACATTTATTACAGAGTGCCCTCTGGTATGCTGCAAACTTGGTTGCTGGTCTGTCATAGTATGATGCCGCATGCTCTGCCTGTGTCCTTCCCTGTGCACCTGCAGCATTATTAAGTGGATATGGTGCATCTGTTCCATAGTAGCCAGGGTTATTATCGCTATCAGCACCTACCATAAACTCATAGCCAAGGTTGTATCTGACCATGCTATCCCAGCCTGAGGCATGTGCCCTATGGCAGCTCAGACACATGACATTAGAGTTTGTGGCATCTGGACCCTGTAGATAACCATCATTGGATAATGCATGAGCCTTGAGGGTAGTGTAACTAGCGACTGAGTGGTCAGTTACCCCTTCCTCAAATGGTACGAGTGAGTTATATGAACTCTCGGCTGTACCAGTCATATCACCTGTTTTTACATAGGCATTATAGTTATTAGCAATCTCCAAGCCGAGTTTAGCATTATTACCAGCAGGGTGGGTTAATCCTGCCATACCTGAGGTGTAGTTATTTTGCAATAATTGGGTGTGGCAATTTGCACACCACTCAGACATACCCATTCCATAGGCAACACGGGTCTGGGTTGTATCTTCTGACCTGTTATATGAAGATGGTGCTACTGCAGCAGGTGGATCATTTGTAAAGGCATAACCTGGCGTTGATTTAGGTTCATAGTCAGCACCTGCAAGGAGTCTATATACGCCAACTGAGAAGTTAGCATCTGGGTCTGGACTATTGTTATAAGAGCCTGAGGCCCTTATTGGAAGACCTGATGTTGTTATTGAGCCATCAGCATTTCTTCTATACTTACCATGTGGGTCATGACAGCTTGAGCATGCAAGCTTGTTTGCTGGATAGCTTCCACCTGGTGCTACACTTAGTGTGCTATCTGCAACATAGCCATGATCTGTAGCAACAATGTTATGACCATGCCTTTCACCATGACTATACTCTGTGTCGGCGCCACTCCTTGGTACCCATGAATAGGTCTTTTTAAGCCAGCCAAAGTCACCACCAGGTGTTCTCTGTACTGGTGGAGTACCCTCAGGCATTGCACTTTCTGGCGTACTTACACGATAGCTTCTCAATGTGTCACCCTCATGGCAGTTAAGGCAGGCATCAGATTGATCTGTCCCCCGTAAGAGGTAAGGTCCTGCCTGAAACTGGGGGTAGCCAGTAAACATGGGCGCTCCTTCAAATGAGTTATGCATTGTGTGACAGCCCTCGCACTCAGCAACACCGCCTGAATGGAAGGCATGACCTGTGCTGTAAATCCCTAAGCTTAAGAGGATTACAGCAAACATGATTAAGATTAGTCTTAGATGCTTCATATTTTACTCCTTTTTTTGTTTTTTAGGTCAACAAAGTTGACCATAAGAGAAATTTTTTGAAACATTCAGATATCCTCCCCAGCATCACCTCCTTTTAGTTTGAGGCATTAGCTATCTTAAAGACACTAACGCCCCTTTTTCTCCTCTGTGTTACATAGAGCCTGCCCCTTTCATCAATGGAAAGCCCCTCTGGTACTATGAGGTTTTCTGGTCTAAAACCACGATAGCCGAACTCTTTGATAAACTTCAGTTCTTTATCAAAGATTAAGACACAGCTCCTTAGCTTATCAGACACATAAAGGTTCCCTTCCCTATCTCTTACTATCCCATAGGGTATCCCAAACCTCCCTGGCGCACTCCCCCTCCTGCCAAATAACCTTAGTTTCTTTTCAGGAGAGAGGATAAAGGCCTTTGCTATAACAGGGGCTGTAAAGAGGATGTTTCCATCCCTGTCAATGCTCATCTGACCCATCCCAATGTCATCACTGTTTATTTCAGCTATCTTAGAAAGGTCATAGCTATCCTTTACATCCCCATTTAAACCTATCACAACAACCCTCATAGAGCCTGAAGAGTAGAGATAAAGAAGATCATCCTTAAGAATCATGCCATTTGGTGAAAAGTCTTCAAAATCTTTCGGAAGACCCCTTATCTCTAATGTTGATAGGGGCTCACCTCTATAGTTAGCAACAGAAATGGAATATCTATTGCTTTTATAAGAAAGGATTATGAGATTTCCATCCTTATTAACAGCAAGGTCATAGACAGTGCCAAGCCCTAAATCATAGGCATTTATGTTATATATCTCCATACCACTTGGATTAAAGACCCTTATGTTCTCCCCTTCTATAACATAGACCTCATTCTTTATCTCATCTATTGATACCTTTACATAATCAAAGGGTAGTGTGCCTGAGAAGTTTGATAATGAATAAAGATAAGAGACATCTGCTGCTGCACACAGAGATGGTATAAAAGTAGTAAAAAGGATAAGGTAAAGACCTCTCTTATTTATACCATGATTTTTCATTGCATCTATTTAAATATAGGCAACAAATGTGCCAGATTATAAGATATTGATTTTTAATGAATCTGGCATCATAAGCCCTTTCCTAATTGTGGATTTTACCACAGTTAGTGTGTAAAATCCCCCAGATTATAAGATATTGATTTTTAATGAATCTGGCATCATAAGCCCT
>Ga0197142_1001803_pt1 | contig 19268 bp, 19 predicted proteins | sample GBS60_MetaG_FD_148614 | JGI IMG/M metagenome (GOLD analysis project Ga0197142, IMG submission 148614) | Sediment microbial communities from Great Boiling Springs, Gerlach, Nevada, United States - GBS 60_MetaG | ecosystem: Environmental > Aquatic > Thermal springs > Hot (42-90C) > Sediment... | reverse complement strand
CTTTTTACACCTTTAACTTGACCATATTTAATAACAGAATAACCATTACATTTTGGGCATTTTTATTCATAGAAATAAAAATTTATAATAAAAGATTATTATAACAAGACAAAGAATGATTTTTACCAATACGTTTTTTTAATTATGCCTAAATTTTGTTTTCCAAAAAATGATGCGATCGCATCAAAAAAAGAGACAAAAATTTAGATTTAGGTTAATATAATAAGATAAAAAGTTAATCAAAGTTTTTTAAATATTTTTTTATTCTTTTTTGGTAATTATTAGTTTTCTTTGTCTTCCTTCACCTAAGGAATAAGAAGTAAGTGTTGGGTATTTCGTTGTTACTAACTGATGAATCATTTTTCTTTCAAAAGAAGAAAGATAGGTAATTGTTTGTTCTTTGCCTGTTTCTTCAATTTTTTTGGCTAAATTTTCCACCATTTTTTCTAATTTTTCTTTTTGTTTTTTGCGAAAATCATTGACATTAACCAAAACTTCGATAGACTCACCAAAAGTTTTATATAAAATTACTTCTAAAATTTTTTGAATTGAGCGAATTGTTTCACCAAAGCGACCAATAACAGTTGATGCCTCGTCGGTTTTAATGTTAACATGAAAGACATTTTCTTCTTGAGTTACTTCAACAGTGAAATCATTGATCATTTTTTTAAGCAGTTCCTCAGTTTCTTTTTTTATAACTTCAGTTTTTTTCATAACTTTTTTCTTTTAGTTTTTGATAGTAAATTATACTTAAAAGAGTAAAAAAATTCCAATATAAAGACAAACCAACCGGTAAAGTATACGAAAACCAACCAATCATTAAAGGAAAAATAAACTTCATTTGAAGATTTAATGCTTTTTGAAATTCTTCTGTTTCACTTTTTTCTTTTTTTTCATCTTCTTTTTCGGTGGCAATTGAAGTTTGTGGTTGGGTAATGTTTGTTTGCCAATATTGTAATAAGGCAGTAATTAGCGGAATTAAATAATAATACCAGATTTTTACTTGGGCTGGACTTTTAGCTAAATCAAAACCAAAAAACCACGAATCAATACTTGTAATTTTTAAAAATGGAAAGTAAACTATTTTGTTAATTTCATCAACTACTTTTTTTCCATGATTAATTAAAAAAAACGATAAACTTTTATATAAAGCAATAAAAATTGGAAATTGGATTATAAGAAAAAGACAACCGGCGGAAGGATTTATTTTGTATTGTTGAAATAATTCTAATTGTTTTTTTTGTAAGGTTTTTGGATCATTTTTGAATTTTTTTGAGAGTTTGTCTAGTTTTGGTTTTATTAGTTGCATTTTTTTTGCGGTTTCTATTTGAGCTTTAAAAAAGGGTTGAAGAAAAAAACGAAGAATAATAGTTAACCCAACAATAGAAAAACCAAAAGCGCCAGGAATTTTTAAAAAAGAAAAGCCTTTATATAACAAAACTAAAAGATTAAGTATTGGAATAACAAAAACAGTGTTAAAAAAATTAAGTTCAATCATAAAAATTTAAACTGCCAGTCTTTTTCTTCCTTTTAATCTTCGTCTTTTTATCACTTTTCTTCCACTTTTGGTAGCCATTCGTTTCAAAAATCCATGTTTTCTTTGTCTTTTTTTCTTTTTTGGTTGCCAGGTGCGTTTCATTATCTTATTTTAACTTTTAATATTGTTTCTTGTTCACCGAAAAACTTTTTCCAAATTGCTTCGGTAACAAAAGGGGCGAAAGGATGAAGCATTACTAGATTTTTTAAATAAATTTTTTTCAATTCGTTTAAAACTTTAATATTACCATTTTTTACTTCTTCTTTCAACTGTTCAATGTAGATATCAGCAAATTTATGCCATAAAAATTTATGAATTAAAGTTAAAGATAAAGAAAAACGATAATTTTTCATTAAATTTTGGTATTGTTTTTTTTCCTTATTAAATTCGTTTTTTAAGTTTTTTAAGATCTTAAAGATTTTTGAAGAAGGTTTTTTTTTCTTTCTTTTGTTTTTTTGTTCAAAAAGATTAAGATATAAAAACCGACCAATATTCCAAACTTTATTAACGAAATTCCTCATTCCAATAATTTTTTCTTCGGAAAGAGACTGATCAGATCCTTCTTTAACCTCAAAAACTAAAGCCAGTCTTAAAGCATCAGCTCCATATTTATCAATCATCTCCATTGGATTAATAACATTGCCTTTACTTTTACTCATTTTTTGACCAAATTTATCGCGAACAAGGCCGTGAAGGAAAACTGTTTTAAACGGTTCTTTACCGGTGGCGAAGATACCAAGCATAATCATTCTTGCCACCCACCAAGGTAAAATATCGTAACCTGTTTCCATCACCGAAGTTGGGTAAAAAAAGTCAAAAATATCTTTCCCAAGTGTTTGTAAAGTCGCATAAGGCCACTGTCCCGAAGAAAACCAGGTGTCAAAAGTATCGTTTTCTTGAACGAAATTTTTTTGGTGGCAGTTTGGGCAGTTTTTTGGTTCGTCTACCGATACGAACCATTTTTGACAGTGATTACAAAAATAAGCCGGAATTTGAATTCCCCAAACAATTTGGCGACTAATATTCCAATCATGAAAATTATTAAGCCACCAAATTAATGTTTTTTTTAATCGTTTGGGAATAATTTTTATTTTTTCTTTTTTAACAAATTCTTTAGCCTTTTCTGCTAAAGGTTTTATTTTTATAAACCATTGTTCCATGGGAAGGGGCTCGATTATTCCTCCACATTTATAACAATATCCAACTCGATGATGATAATCTTCTTCTTTTATAAGAAGATTTTTATCTTTAAGAAGATTAACTATTTTTTTTCTTGCTTGACTAACTGATAAACCAACAAAATCGCTTCCTGCTTGTTTTGTCATTTTTCCATCAAATCCAATTACTTGTTTGAAGAGTTTTGAGTCAATTTTTTTTCTTTTGGCAATCTCAAAATCAGTTGGATCATGGTAGGGAGTAATTTTTACGGCACCAGTGCCAAACTTTGGATCAACCGCTAAATCGGCAACAACTTCAATTTCTTGATTAACAAGGGGTAAGACTACCTTTTTACCAATTAATTTTTTATATCGTTTATCTTTGGGATTAACAGCAATGGCTACATCACCAAGCATGGTTTCTGGTCTTGTGGTGGCAACTGTTATTCCTCCTTTTTCTGGGTGATTAATATCAAAAGGATACAAAATATACCAAAGTTTTCCTTGTTTTTCTTTATAAGTTACTTCTAAATCAGAAAAAGAAGTACCGCAGTGAGGGCAATAATTAACAATTGCTTTTTCTTTATACACGAGATTTTTATCGTAAAGTTTTTTAAAAGTTTGATAGACAATTTCAACAATATCAGGGTCTAAAGTAAATTTCTTTTTTGACCAATCTAAAGCAAAACCTAATCGTCTAAGTTGATTTTCCATGTTTTCTCGATTTTTCATTACAAAATCCCAAATCATTTGGTATAAGGTTTTTGAGTCAAAATCAAACCGACTTTTTTCTTGTTTTTTTAGTTCTTTTTCAAAAACATATTGAGTTTCAAAGCCGGCGTGATCGGCTCCTGGAAGCCATAAAACTTCTTTGCCTAAAAGTTTGTGATATCGAGTCATAATATCTTCGTAAACATACATGGCATGACCTAAATGAAGATCAGCATTGGCGTTAGGCGGTGGCAGAATAATACAAAACGGTTTTTTTTTAGGATTAACCTTGGCTTCAAAAAGTTTTTTTTCTTCCCAAAATCGATAAATTTTTTCTTCAAAATTTTTTGGTTGATATTTCGGTTCCATAATTAAGATATTATTATATAATATTTTTTTATGAATGAGCTTGTTACTTCTTTCTTTTGGTGGTTAAAACTTTCTTTTTTGGGAATAGTTTTTTTTCCGTTAACGAAATTATTTTTCTTAGATTTTTTTGATTTTGGTTTTCCTTTTTCAAAAGTTTTAGCTTTAGTTTTTCTTTCTTACTCTATCTATGTTTTGGGAACATTAAAGATTCTTTCTTTTTCTCGTTTAAACCTATTTTTCCTTCTTTTTATTTTTTTGTTTTTTAATCTTTTTTTGTTATTTAATAAAAAAACAAAAAATAAAAAAAAACGAAAAAAACCATGGTCTTTTTTCTTAGTTTTTTTAGAAGAATTTTTGTTTTTTTTAGCTTTTTTCTTTTGGGTTTTTATCCGTTCTCAAGAACCGTCGATTCGCAGTCTTGAGAAATTTATGGATTTTGGTTTTATCAATTCTATTCTTCGAGCAAAATATTTTCCGCCTTTGGATATGTGGTATTCAGCTGATAATGTTAATTCTTTAGGTTATCCGATTAACTATTATTATTTTGGTCATTTAACTGGAGCAGTTTTGATTAAGTTGTTTAATGTAAAACCAGCCATCGGCTACAATCTTATTTTAGCCACTATTTTTGCTTTAGGTATTACTTTAATTTTTTCTTTTGTTTTTAATCTTATCTTTTTTTCCAATGAAATTTTAAAAAAAAATATAAAAGAAGGGATTGGTTTTGGAAAGATTTTTTTTATTAGTCTTTTGGGAGCTTTAATTACTAATTTAGGCGGTAATCTTCATACAGTTTATCTTTTTACTAAAGGTTATCCCAATGAAAACCCAATTCCTTTTTGGAAAATTATTTCTTGGTTTAATCCCTCTTCTTATTGGTATCCAAACGCTACCCGTTTTATTCCTTATACAATTCATGAATTTCCTTCTTATTCTTATGTGGTGGCCGATCTTCATGGTCATGTTTTTGATATTCCTTTTGTTATTTTGACGCTTTTTATTTTGTTTAGATTTTTTTTAGTTTTTAAAAACGAAAAAGATTATAAAAAAATCAATTGGTGGTTTTTATTAATAAATGTCTTATTTATTGGTTTTATGATTGCCATCAATTATATGACCAATGCTTTTGATGGCCCAATATATTTTCTTTTGGCAGTTATTTTGTTGTTTTTGATATTTAAGTTGAAAGCTAATTTTTTTTATTCATTGTTTACTGTTTTTTATTCATTTTTATTTTTTTCTTTGCCTTTTTCTTTTCATTTTAAACCGTTTGTTGGGGGAATTGGCGTTAACTGTGCTCCTTCTTTTTTGGTAAATATTTCTTATATAAAACCTTTTCTTTTTGAAAAAGGAAATTGCCAGAATTCTCCCTTTTGGATGCTTTTTTTACTTTGGGGATTTTTTTGGATAAGTTTTTTGATTTTTTTATTTTTACGTGATAAAAAAGATTTTTTTGAAAAAAGAGAAAAATTCTCCTCTTTTATTTTAGATTTTATTTTAGTTTTATTTTCATATGGCACTTTTTTAGTGCTTATTCCAGAGTTTTTTTATATTAAAGATATTTATCCGGCTCATTTTCGCGCCAACACAATGTTTAAATTGGGATATCAGGCTTTTATTATGATGAGCATTGCTTCAATTTTTGTTTTTTATCAAATTACTTATTTAAAAAACTTTCGCTGGAAAATGTTTTTTAAAATTATATTTACCATCATGCTTTTTTTTGTTTTAGTTTATCCCTTTTTTGCTATTCCTTCTTATTATGGTAATTTAAAAAACAAAATGGAACTTGATGGAAGTTTGTGGCTTAATAATTTTTATCCCCAAGATAAGGAAATTATTGATTATTTAAACAAAAATATCTCAGGTCAACCAGTGATTTTAGAAGCACAAGGAGATTCCTATACTGATTATGAAAGGATTTCTGCTTTTACCGGTTTACCAACGGTTGCTGGATGGTGGGTACATGAATGGCTTTGGCGAGGTTCTTCTGATGTGGTGGGGAAAAGAATTCCAGAAATTGTTGAGATTTATGAAGGAAAAGATTTAAAAAAGACTTATGATTTATTAAAAAAATATCATGTTAAATATGTAATTGTCTCTAATTTAGAGCGACAAAAGTATCCTAATTTGAACGAAGAAAAATTTTCTGTTATTGGAAAAAAAATTTTTGAAAGTTCCAATAAACTTGGGGCTTTATATCAAATAAAATAAAAAAGATATTGACAAAAAAAATTTTTTTTGTTAATCTTTTTTTTCGGAGAGCATTACTACACGTCGACACCCCAAAAGCGAGCGGTAGTGATGCTCTTCATTTTTTTGTCTATAAATGATATAAAGTGATTGGAATTTTTAGATTTCTTTTTAAAAGCTTCATAAATTGTTGAGCGGCAAAGTTGGGAAATTTGCCTCTTTTTTGATTTTCTTCGGTTTTTTTGATTTTTATTTTTATATCAAACATATTTAAGATTATAATCAAAAAAATTTTAGTTGTCAAGACCCATAATAAATTTGAATTAAACTATAAGATATCCTATATAATAAATAACTTTCACAACATTTTTAGACTAATTTTAAATATTTTGGGATTTTAAGTTGGTGGTATAATAAAATAAATGAAATTCTCTTTTTTAACTTACAACACCTGTTTTAATCATGGATTTTTAAAGATTGAAAAGATTATTGAGAAACACCATCCTGATATTATCTGTCTTCAAGAAGTAGAAACCGACAAAAATAATTTAAAAAAAATTGAGCAATTTGGTTATAAATTAGCTGATTTTGCTAATTCATTTATTAAAAGAGGAAAGATTTTTGGTATTGCTACTTTTTATAATCCGAAACGATTTATAGCGGTTGACTCAAATTTTACGTTTCTTCCTAAAGTTTTTAATCAAATACTTTCTTCTTTATTCAATTTTATTACTAAAACTTATGAAAAAAGAACTGTTTTAGAAAACATTTTTATTGATCTTTTAACTAAAAAAAAGATAGGTGTTTATAATAACCATTTTCCTGTTTTGAATACAAATGGTGAAAAACTTAAAGCTTTGAAGAATCTATTTGAATTTTATCAAATTAAAAACAAAAGAAATGTGATTATAACTGGCGATTTTAATTATTTTCCTTATGGCCGGAAAAGGCTAGAAAAGTTGATTTCTTATTATGGTTTGAAAGAAGGAACAAAAGACATCTCTTACACTATTTTTTACAATCTTAAAAATAAAAAAATCGCTAAAACTTATCCTTTCGTTGCACGAATTTTAGCTAAACTATTTTCGTTTTTTTTTACCAATAGATTAAAGATTGATTATATATTTTATAAAGGTTTTAAACTGATAAACTCTAAAAGAATTGATGTTGATTTTTCTGATCATTATCCTATATTTTCTATTTTTGAGTACGAATAATTTTTTCTAAACCGGTTTCAAAATCACTCATCCTAAAGAAGTTATTTTTATTACTTCTTATATCACTATATTGAGGTATTCCGGGTTTTTCTTTTATATATTCGGCGTAGGTAGTTTCACCGATTAAAGACAGTGGAAGTTTAAATTTTTTAGCGATAATTTTTGCCGCCATCAAAGGAGAAAGAGAAACACTGCCAACAAGATGAAAAATTTCATTAGTATAATTTTTGATAAGATATTTTAGCCCAAAAGCAATATCATCAATTAATGTTGGTGTTATTAATCCGTTTTTAATCATTTTAAGTGGTTTATTTTGTGACAAAAGATTTTTTATTTTGTGGACAAAATCAGGTTTTTTAGGAAAAAAATCGCGGTAGGGATAGGAAATTCTTACAATCATTGCTTGATTTTTGACGATTTGTTCACCTTTATATTTTGTTAGTCCATAAAAACCGGTAGGATTTGGTTTTGAATTTTCAAAAAACGGAGTATTTTCTTTTTTTCCGTCAAAAACAAAGTCAGTAGAAATATAGATAAACTTTTTCTTTTTAAAAGAGCAAACCTCAAAAACATTTTTTGTTCCTTCCACATTGATTTTATATGCTAGTTCTTTTTCTTCTTCAGCTTTTGCTACATTAGTATAGGCAGCCAAATGAAGGAGAAAATCAAAATTAAGATTTTTTAAAGTTTCAAAAACTTGCTTTGGGTTGGTAATATTCATTAATTTTTGCGAAAGAAGGACAAACTCAAAATCTTTGTTTAAAAGCTCAATTATTTTTGAACCAACTAAGCCAGTAGCACCAGTAATAGCTATTTTTAGCATATAAGTTTTGGTATTTATTTTCTTTTTAAATATTGTTTTTCATAATACTTTTGATATTCACCTGATTTTATTTTTTTCCACCAGTTTTGATGTTTTAGATACCAATCAACTGTTAGTTTTAAGCCGGTATCAAAATTAACTTCTGGCCTCCAACCAAGTTGGCGGTTGATTTTGCTCCAATCTATTGCGTAGCGCCGATCATGACCAGGTCTGTCTTTTACAAATTCAATATAACTTTCATCTTTCCCCATGATTTTTAATATTTTTTTAACTACTTCAATATTGGGTATGTCTTTGGTTAAACCGCCAATAAAATAAGTTTCACCAATTTTTCCTTTATGTAAAATTAAATCAATAGCACGACAGTGATCTTCAACATAAAGCCAATCCCTAACATATAAACCATCACCATAAATTGGGACTTTTTTCCCCTCAAGGATATTGGTAATAGCTAAAGGGATTAATTTTTCTGGAAATTGATAAGGACCGTAGTTATTGGAACAGTTAGAAATGGTTATTGGCAAACCATAAGTAATGTAATAAGCACGAACAAGATGATCAGAGGCTGCTTTTGAAGCAGAATATGGACTTCTTGGATTGTAAGGGGTTTTTTCATTAAATTTTTCTTTTGAGTCAAGTGGCAAAGCACCAAAGACTTCATCGGTTGAGATATGATGAAAGCGTTTAATTTTATTTTTTAAACTTACCTCAAGTAAAACATAGGTACCTTCGACATTGGTTTTGATAAAAGGAGCTGGATCAATAATTGAACGATCAACATGGCTTTCGGCAGCAAAATGAACGATAGTGTCAATATTATATTTTTTTATAAGTGAATTAACTAAAAAAAGATTGCAGATATCACCTTTGACAAAATTATAATTTGGATTATTTTCAACGGATTTAAGATTTTCTAGGTTACCGGCGTAGGTGAGTTTGTCTAAATTTAAAATTTTATCTTGGGGATATTTTTTTAACCAGTAAAGAATAAAGTTTGAGCCGATAAAACCCGCACCACCGGTAACTAAAAGATTCATAATTTATATTTTAACACACACGCTTCATATTAGGTTTATTTTTTGATAAAATTTATAATAACTTTATTTTTTCGGGGAATAGCTCAGATGGTAAAGAGCGCACGCTTTGGGAGCGTGAGGTCGCGGGTTCAAGTCCCGCTTCCCCGACTAAAATAGTTTTAACTTTAAATGTATTCTTCTTATATTGGCTATAAAGCTTTTAATTTTCCCAAATTGGCAAGAAAAAGCACCAAAAAGACGAATTTAAAAAAAGAAGCATTACAAAAAATTAAAAATTATATATTTTTTATGCCAAAAAAAATTAAAGCAAAAGCATTAGTTCTTTTTTCTGGAGGTTTAGACTCGCTTCTTACATGTAAAATTCTTCAAAAACAAAAAATTAAGGTTACTCCTGTTTTTTTTAAAACTTATTTCTTTGACTCAAAAAAGGCGGAAGAAATTGCCAAAGGAAATGGTTTGCAGTTAAAAGTTGTTGATATATCAGAAGAACATCTTAAAATTGTAAAAAAACCAAAATTTGGCTATGGATCATCGGCTAATCCTTGTCTTGATTGTCATATTTTAATGCTTAAAAAAGCAAAAGAAATTTTAGAGAAAGAAAATTATGATTTTGTTGCTACCGGGGAAGTTTTGGGAGAAAGACCAATGAGTCAAAACAAAAAAGCTTTGGAACTGGTTGAAAAAGAAAGTTCTTTAACTGGTTATCTTCTTCGGCCTCTTTCTGCCAAATTATTAAAAAAAACAATCCCTGAGGAAAAAGGTTGGGTTTTAAGAGAAGCTCTTTTTGACATTTTTGGTCGGGGAAGAAAAAAACAACTAGAGTTGGTAAAAAAATTTAAAATAAAAAAATTTCTTTCCCCAGCTGGGGGTTGTATTCTTTGTGATTTAGAGTTTGGTAAAAAATTAAAAGAACTTCTTATAAGATACCCAAATTTTTCTGGAATAGATGTTGAAAATTTAAAAATTGGTCGTCATTTTTGGGAAGAAGATGTAAAAATTATAGTAGGAAGGACTCATAAAGAGAATTTAAAGCTTGAAAAATTAAAGCAAGAAAATGATTATATTGTTAAAATGGAAAATTATCCTGGTCCAACGGTTTTGATTAAAAGTTATGGAAGAAAAGTATCAAAAACAATTTTTAAAAAAGCAAAAAAGTTGATTAAAAAATACGCCAAAAAAGCAAAAGGAAAAAAAGATATTAAATTTTTGATATACTAAAAGCATGCAGCAAGACTTATTTGATTTTGAAGGAAAAAATCTAAATAACAATTTCTCTCAAAGTAAAAAGAAAACCAAGTGGTTTTCCCACAGCGCTTTAGAAGAGATGCATCGGTGTCCTCGTTGCTTTTGGTTGTCTTATAAAGAAGGAATAAAATTACCCGAAGGAATTCAATCACGACTTGCCAATCGTTTTGATACTATTTTAAAAAAATATTTTGATAGTTATCGGAAAAAAGGAATTTTACCTCCTCTTATTGAGGGAAAGATTAAAGCCAAGTTGGAATATCCATTTAAAGAAAGTTATTATTTTAAATTAAATGAAGAATATGGTTTTTTTGGAAAATTAGATGAATGTTTTTTAGATGAAGAAGGAAATCATATTCCTGTTGATTTTAAAACGGCTTCCTCTGATCCAAGAGAAAAAGAAACTTTATCAGCTTATCAAAATCAAATTGATGAATATTTATTTTTAATGGAGGAAAGCGGAAAAAAAGTGGCTAATTTTGGTTATCTTATATACTTTTTTCCTGAAATGACAATTGAGTTATCTAATGGTTTTCCCATGATTGTTCATATTGTCAAAATAGAAAGAAAAGTAAAAGATATAAGAAAAAGAATTGAAAAAGCAATAAAAATTCTTCAAGGACCAATTCCGTCTTCTTCTTCTGATTGTGTTTATTGTAATTGGTTTGGAAAGGTGAGGAAATATTATTAGACCTATAATAAAAAGATTTTTGTGGTATAATTATCATAATGATGATAGAAAGATTAAATCCTGGTTTATTGGATAGAGAATTCATAGGAAAAAAAATAGAGGAAACAGGAGCAAGATTTATTCCTTTAGGAAATGGATTTTTTCATTGTTTAGATGATGTCTTGAGGCAAACTTTATTGGGAAGAGATACTAATTTAGGTATACAAACTGATCGTCTTTCTGATCATGAAAGAAGAATAATAGAGAGAGATTTTTCATATTCTTACCATTACTGATTTAGATGGTGTTTTTAATAATCCTTTAATGAGTGTTTTTTACAAAAAACAAAGAAGAATATTATTAGAAGCTTTTAGATTTTTTAAAAGAATCATTCAATCCTCTGATGAAGTCTGGTTATTAACTTCAAGATTTGATCCTGATAAAATAAGAGAAAGATTTCCATTTTTAAGAAGGGTAATTGATCTTTTTCAAAGAAAAGTAATTGATGACTTTCCCTTTTTAGATGGCGCTTCTATTTCTAGAATAGAAAGACTTGCATATTTATTCAAACAAGATAAACAAGGAGCAGCTGTATTATCAGAAAAATCTCTTAATATTAAAAAAAGGAAGGAACAACTTCTAAGATTAATAGAAAATTTTAGGCAAAAAAATGGTGAAGATATTGTTGTTTATATAATTGGAAGTAGTTTATTTGATAGAAGAGCAGTTTTAGGATTATGTCAAGAAAACGCTAATTTAGCTTCGAAAATTGTTTATATTGATACTTGACATTTGATTATCTAAATTTTTGAATTTGATTTATTAAAATATTTTTATGAGGCAGAGAGTAATTGTTTTTTTTCTTGTTTTTCTTTCTTTATTTGTAATTTTAGAGCTTTTGTTTCTTAAGTTTTATTTATATAAAAGTCCCGCTTTTTTAAAAAACTCCTCGTCGTTAAAAGCTTTTCTTTCCCCAACTTCTTTTTCAAATTTTTTTAAAAAAAACTATCGACTTCAAAATGTTGTTGTTACGAGCAAAGATTTTGAAAAGAAATTTTCTCTTTATTATCCGAATACTTTTTTTGCTCGAAGCAATCCTAGCAATTGGCGGCATATCGCCTCTATTCTAACAGAAGAAGCAATTATTCTAAATGAAGGCATAAAAAAAGGAATCATAAATCCCAATGAAAATTTTTTGGATCCCAATAAAATAGAATTTGCGCGTGAGTATTTTAGAAAAGAGGGGACAACTTATATAAGTGGTGAAGGTATTTCAGTTTGGTTTTATAATATGAAACCACCCACAATGGGAGTTGAAGCAGCAAAAACAAAGACTCACGTTTTTATTAAAAATTTAAGAGAAAAAGTGGTAAGAGGAGAAATTACTATGAAGCAGGCGGGTGAAATAATAGCTTCTTACGATGAGTTGGCAGAAATAGACGTTGCTTATAAAACCAATGCTTATTTTACTTTTGAGTTTGTGAAACCTAATCAAAAATTATTCAATGATCCAGAACTTAATAAAATTTTATGGCAGTTTGAAGAAGGAAAAATAACACCGATTTTGATTGGTAAAGATTATACTCCTTCAGGATGGTATGAAGCTTATTTTATTGTCATTAAAATTAATGCTAAAAAAATTCAAGAGTTTGATACGATTGAGCAGTTAATTGAAAAAAGAAAAAAGGAGGGGTTAGAAATTATTCTATGAAAAAAATAGTTTTTTTAATCTTAGGAATTTTTTTTCTAAAACTTTCTTATCCGGTAGGCGCTTGGATTCCTGCGGGTGTTTCTGGACGAGTTAGGGCAAAGCTTCCGGATGGGACTTTAATTCCTCTTCCCGGAGTAAAAATTTTTCGGATAGATTGGTGGACATGGTCTTATTGTGCCGGTGGGGGCGCATGTTGGGGAGATAAAGATGGTGTGGAAACGACTACTAATCAAGAGGGGGTTTACATAATGGATAACGATAATAATAATCCTGAATGGGCGTGTTCAAATCAGAACGGGGCAAAAAGATGCCTTACTGGAAAACAAGGCGAGATTCCAATTTGTAAACGATATAAAACGCGATATTGCCCCGATGATCAGAATATTGAAATTTGTGCCGATCCACATATACCAACATATAGCTTAAATTGGTGCGGTTTTAATTGCGGTAGCAATCCACATCGCTGGTGGCCATATTTTCCTAACGGCTATCGTCTACCAGGAAATTTAGAAGCATTGGGATATTCTCATACTCGGGGAAGGTGGTTCCCGGCGTATTACGAGGAAAGTTTTGCTAATCACGAATTTAGAGGAAGTAAGGATTTCGTTTTTATTTTAGACACTCCTCTTTCTCCTACGCCTTCTCTAACTCCCACCAAAACCCCCACTCCTACCCCAACTCGCACACCAACTCCTACTTTGACTAATACGCCAACTCCAACACCAACCTTAACACCTACTCCAACTCCCACCAACACTCCCACTCCAACACCAACGATTATTTATGTTACTGCAACCCCCGCACTAACGGGAGAGCCAAGATACCAAACACCAATACAAGGAAATATTGGCTATGTTTGGGTTTGTTTAAAAACAGAGGCATATAATGGGAGTCAGTATGGAGCGGGCTTAGATCATCGTTTAAAAGTAACTGGTCAATTACCCCATTCTTACAACCAGGATATTTATCTTGTTGGATGTGTGACAAGGAATCAAAGTGTTTATTGTACAACGGGAGATGCTACCCTAGATCAAAATCTTAATCTTAATAAATTAACTCAGCATACATTTCAGGTAATTCATCCAATCAATCCATTTAAAATTCCTCAAACAACCAATCAAATAGAGGCATATGTTCGCTCAACAACTCAAGACTTTATGACCCACACAGTTTATGCTGTTTATCGGAATCCATCTCAAGGAATAAATGTTGGTCAAGGAGGATTACAGCAGACAACCACAGTTTTTTCAGCTAATGCAGAAAATAAATGTGTTTTAATTAAATGGGATCCAAGGGGAAAAGTTATTGATTACAACACAAAAAAACCAATCAATGGGATAGAAGTTAGTCTTTTAGATGAAAGTGGTAATATAGTCTTTGAACCAGGTTTAATCAATCCTCAAAAAACTGATAAAGAGGGCCGTTTTGATTTTTACATAGATATTAGTAAAAATAAATTATATAGATTAAAGCTTAATCTTAAAAATCAATATCAATTAATTACTAAAAATATTCCCAAAGAGTTTAGTAATGAATCAAAATATCTCGTATATCAACCAGAGATTAAAATAAGAGGAAACGAAAAAAAAGAAATTATAATCTTCTTAAAACCGATCAAAGAAGGTTTTTGGAGGAAAATTTTAAAATTTTTTATTAATCAAATTTTCTAAAATCTGCCATCTTCTTTTTTTTATCTCATAAGAAACATCATCTTTCATTACTTTAAAAGCAGCCGTCATTGGTCTTGGCGAGTACATCGCTATATAAGCTTTTTCAAAACCTACTTTTTTGCAAAGTTTAACCGTATTTTCAAACTCCTCATCGGTTTCTCCACAAAATCCTACAATAATATCGGTGGTAAATTTTACATTTTTTACCTTTTTTCTAATTTTTTCAATAAGCTTGATATATTCTTCAGCCGTATACCATCTATTCATTCGTTTTAAAACATTGTTATCTCCAGATTGTACTGGCAGATGAATAGTTCTTGTTATGTTTTTATATTTTGCAATAACATCAATTAATTCATCAGAAAAATCCCAAGGATTGGAGGAAATAAAATCAACTTTTTCAAATCCAATTTTGGCTACTTCTTCCAAAAGATAAGGGAAAAGGGTTGGAATGCGATAACGACCTAAGTGTTTAACATAAATTGGTTTTAAATTTTTACCATTAATTTTATATGGGAGAGATACCAAAGGAAGTTTTTCTAAAGAGCGTGATTCAAAATAGACTTTATCTAAATCCCGCATCACCTGAACATTTTTTTCACCTAAAATCAAATCCGCTCCGTAAGAATTAACGTTTTGTCCAAGAAGGGTTACTTCTTTATATCCTTGTTTTTTTAACTTTTTAGCTTCATTGATAATTTCTTCAAAAGGACGACTAATTTCGCGACCGCGGGTAAAAGGAACAACACAATAAGTACAAAAATTATTACAACCGTTAGAGATTGGGATCCAAGCGTGAGTTTTGCTCACTCTTAAAGGCTCGTAATCAAAACCTACTTCTTCAATGGGCATAAACTCATCAACATCAGGCATCCGTTCTTTTAATTTCTTTAGGATTTTTCCAGTTTTATCACGAAAAGCAAGACCAACCATACAGCCGGTAACGATGATTTTTAATTTTTTATTTTTTATTTTTAACTTGGAGAGATTTTTTACTAATCCATAAACCCTGTCTTCTGCTGATTGACGTACCATACACGTATTGATAACTACGTAATCAGCATCAGAATATCCTTTTGCCGGTTTCATTCCTCGGGCTTCAAAAAAAGCGGCAATTCGTTCTGAATCGGCCTTATTTTGTTGACAACCAAAGGTTTTGATAAAATACTTTAGGCTTGACATAATATTTTTTATAGTTTTTGAGATTAAATTTAAGTCTGTTAGGTGTTTTAAGTTTACACCTATCAATTTAATTAATTTTAATTTTAAACCATAATTTTATGTAAAAGGTGTAAATTTATTACACCTGTCAGGCGTAAAGCTGGTTTATTTATATATTATTGACTGTGATTAATTTTTTTCGCCATTTCTGTGCTATAATTTATTTCATGAATATTCAAAAAATCAAAGCTAAAATAATTCCTATTCTTGAAAATGAAGATGTAGTTAAAGCGGCTATTTTTGGTTCTTACGCTATTGGTAAAACAAAAAAAGGTAGCGATGTGGATTTAATTGTTGAATTTGGCAGAAAGAAAAGTCTTTTTGATTTTGTGGGTTTGAAACTGAAATTAGAAAAAATCCTCAAAAAAAAAGTTGATCTATTAACATATAAATCAATTCATCCTTTATTAAAAAGTATTATTTTGAAGCAGCAAAAGATAATCTATGAAAAAAAATCCTAAAATTTTTCTTCAGCATATTTTAGACAGTATCGATGAAATTGAAAACTATATAAAGAATATTTCTGAAGAAAAATTTATTCATTCAACACAAATTCAAGATGCGGTGATTAGAAGATTGGAAATTATTGGTGAAGCAGCCAAACGGATCCCAAAAGAAATTATAAATCGATATAAATTTATTCCTTGGAAAAAGATTGCCGGGACTCGTGATGTTTTAATTCATGATTATTTTGAGGTAGACATAGAGGCAGTTTGGGAAACGATAACTAAAGATATTCGCAAACTTAAACAGGATATTCAAAAAATATTAAAAGAAATATAATGAGAATAAAACCACTTCACGAAAGATCCTTAAATACTTTTAATCTTTTTGGTTGGTATGGGGTTTTAGCGATATTGTTGGCTTATATTTTATTGAATCTTTCTTTTTTTGATGTAAAAAATATTATTTATCAACTGTTAAACTTTAGCGGTAGTTTGGCGATTGTTTTTAGCTCTTTAAGAAAAAAAGACTATCCACCGGTAGTTTTAAATTTAGTTTGGGGATTGATGGCTTTGGTAATTTTGATTAGATTGCTTTTAAATTTATGATTTTATTTACCAATCTATCTGCCTCTTTATTTTTCTCACGGGGGATTTGGTGGTAGAAAATTGGAAGATTAATTTCCTGTTCTAACATTCTTATTTTTAAAATATATTCTTTAATTTTTCCATTTTTTACTTTAAAAAAACCATTAACTTGATTGACTAAAAGGCGCGAGTCAGAATAAAATTCAATTTTTTCAACTTTAAAATTAGTGATTAAGTTTTCTTTTTGTTTTTTTATTTCTTCAAGGGCATAGATTAAAGCTTTATACTCAGCATCGTTATTAGTGGCAATTCCAATTGATTGATTAAACTGAAAAATTTTTTTATCTTTAATATAAAAAACACCACCAATACTGGCCGCGCCCGGATTGCCTTTTGATCCACCGTCAGTAAAGACATTTAAGGTAGACATAAAAGTTATCATACTTTAAAATTAAAAAAAATTAAACAAAAAGTTTTTATTTGATTATTTTTTAAAAAAAATTAAAATATCAAATATGAGTGTAATTTTTGGCTATTGGTTAGGAAAAAGTTTAGGAGAAAGAGTAGACGAGTATCATCAATATCTTAAAAGAGTTGAATTCGAGCAGCAATATCCTAAAGCTTCCCCCAAAGATAAAAATCAAATAATTAAAGATTTAAAACAATTTTCGACTTTTACCAAAGAAGAGATATTTTCTGAGTTAAAAACCGATATTTTTGGCCTTAGCGACAAAGAGGTAAAGATCAGGCTCCATGTTTATGGAAAGAATGTATTAGAGTATAAAAAGAAAAGGGAATGGTACAAGACACTTCTTCATATTTTAATTAATCCTCTGATAATTTTATTTTTCTTCATTATTATTGTTTCTTTGTTTACTCAAGATTATAAGACTTCTTTTGTTATTAGTATTATGGTTTTGATTAGCTTAATTATTAGGTTTATCCAAGAAACAAAAGCTTATAACGAAGCAGAAAAACTTATGTCTTTAGTTAGAACGACAACAACAGTTATAAGAAATGGAAAGAAAAAGGAAGTAGATTTAGTAGATGTTTATCCAGGAGATGTTGTTTATTTGTCGGCTGGTGATCTAATTCCTGCTGATATAAGAATTATTGAAAGTAAAGATTTATATGTTAATCAATCATTTTTAACTGGTGAATCTTTACCGGTTGAAAAGAATCATTTTATTGAAAAAAACATCGACACTCATCCGTCAAATTTAAAAAATATTTGTTTGATGGGAACAAATGTTGAAAGTGGATATGCGATTGGTGTAGTCATTCATACCGGAAAAAATACCTATTTAAATACCTTAACTAAAGATATAACTGGAATAAGACCAACAACTGCCTTTGATAAAGGAATAGCAGATTTTACCTACCTAATGATAAAATTTATGGCTTTTATGGTGCCAACGGTTTTTCTAGTTAATGGAATTACTAAGGGAAATTGGTTTGAGGCTTTTTTATTTGGGATTTCAATTGCAGTTGGGTTAACTCCTGAAATGCTTCCGGCAATTGTAACTTTAAATCTTTCAAAAGGAGCAATTAAAATGGCTAAGAAAAAAACAATTGTTAAAAATTTAAACTCAATTCAGAATTTTGGCGCGATGGATGTTTTATGTACCGATAAAACTGGTACTTTGACTTTGAATAAAGTAACTGTAATTAAGTATTTTAATGTTTTAGAAAAAGAAGATTATAAAGTGGTTGATTTTGCCTTTATAAATAGTTTTTTTCAAAGCGGTTTTAAAAATTTAATTGACACCTCAGTTGTTGATTATCAAAAGAGAGTTAAAAGAGATAAAATTTGCAACGATTATAAAAAAATTGATGAGATACCATTTGACTTTAAAAGAAAACGTTTATCAATAATTGTTGAGAATAAAAATAAAGAGAAAATATTAATTTGTAAAGGAGCGGTTGAGGAGGTTTTATCAATTTGCACCCATTTTGAAGTTGAAGAAAAAAATAAAAAGATTAATGATAAGATAATGGATAAGATAAAAGAGTTAAACAGCAAATATTCAAACCAAGGTTATCGACTAATTGCGGTTGCTTATAAAAAATTAGACTCAATTAGTAATAACGCTAGTAATTTAGAAAAAGATCTTGTTTTTCTTGGTTTAGTAAGTTTACTTGATCCTCCAAAACAATCAGCTCATGAAGCAATTGAGAATCTTAAAAATCTTGGTATAGAGATTAAGATTTTAACTGGTGATAATGAATTGGTAACTAAAAGAATTGCTCAAGAAGTAAAGATAGATAACAAAGGAGTAATTTTAGGATCCCAAATCGAACAGATGGATAAAAAAACTTTAGAAGAAGTTGTTGAAAAAAATACAATTTTTGCTAAATTACTTCCTCATCATAAAAAAAGAATTGTTGAGGCATTGCGAAAAAAACATATCGTTGGTTTTTTAGGTGATGGAATAAATGATGCACCAAGTCTTAGGGTTTGTGATGTTGGAATTTCAGTTGATGGCGGAGTTGATGTAGCTAAAGAATCAGCTGATATTATTCTTTTAGAAAATAATCTTAAAATTTTAGCTGATGGAGTAATTGAGGGTCGAAAAATTTTTGCCAATATTATTAAATATCTACGCATGGGTGCTTCTTCTAATTTTGGCAATATGTTTTCGGTACTTGGTGCAAGTGTTTTTCTTCCTTTTTTAC
>Ga0197142_1001802_pt1 | contig 19268 bp, 18 predicted proteins | sample GBS60_MetaG_FD_148614 | JGI IMG/M metagenome (GOLD analysis project Ga0197142, IMG submission 148614) | Sediment microbial communities from Great Boiling Springs, Gerlach, Nevada, United States - GBS 60_MetaG | ecosystem: Environmental > Aquatic > Thermal springs > Hot (42-90C) > Sediment... | reverse complement strand
ATATGGTTGGGCGGGATTTTTGGGGCGTGGCATTGCTGCGCCGGGGCGATGCGCCGCGCGGGGGTGGGCGACGCACCGCGTCGCCCCAACGATATGGTTGGGCGGGGTTTTTGGGGTGTGGCATTGCTGCGCCGGGGTGACGCATCGCGGGGGGCGACGCGCCGCGGGTGGGCGACGCATCGCGGGGGGGGCGACGCACCGCGTCGCCCCTACGATATGACAATGACGCACCGCGTGGGCTTAGAATCTCGGCCTAGGACAATGTCGCTCGACCTGGCCATCGTCGTCCTGAACTACAACACGCGCGACCTGCTGCGGGGCTGTCTGCGCTCGCTCCAGGCCCAGGCCGGCCCCCGCTTCGCCGTCTGCGTCGTGGATAACGCCTCGACCGACGGCAGCGCCGAGATGGTGGCGAGCGAGTTCCCGGACGCCGCGCTGATCCGCAACGGCCAAAACGCCGGCTTCGCCGCCGGCAATAATCTGGGCCTGCGCCACTTCGGCTTCCCCGATCGCCCCCAGGCGCGCTACGCCATGCTGCTGAATCCCGATACACTGTTGCCGGCGGACGCGCTGCGCCAACTGGTGCAGTTCGCCGATGGCCAGCCGGATGTGGGGATCGTCGGGCCGAAGCTGGTGCTCCCCGATGGCTCACTGGACAAAGCCTGCCGGCGCAGCTTCCCGACGCCCGCCGTGTCGTTCTACCGGCTGGTTGGGCTGAGCGCGCTCTTCCCGCGCAGCCGGCGCTTCGGGCGCTACAACCTCACCTATCTGGACGAGGATGCACAGGCCGACGTGGACGCGGTGGTGGGCGCGTGCATGATGCTGCGCGCCGAGGTGATCGCGCGCATCGGCCTGCTCGACGAGCAATTCTTCATGTATGGCGAAGATCTAGATTGGTGCCTGCGGGCGAAACAGGCCGGCTACCGCGTGGTGTACTACCCATCGGTCGTGGTCCAACACGTCAAGCGGGCGGCCAGCCGGCGCAGCCCGAAGGCGCGCTACGAGTTCCAGCGCGCGATGTGGCTCTTTTACCGCAAGCACTACCGGTCGCGCACGCCGCGCCTGCTCGATGGGTTGATCCGGCTGGGGCTGGCGCTGCGCGGCGGGCCGGCGCTGCTGCGCGAGATGTGGCAAGGGTAAACGTATGAGCGAGATGACCCCTGAACAAATGTATCCGTTCCGGCTGTTCGGCGTGGCGATGACGACGTTCATCCTGCTGTGCGGCCTGGCGGTGGTGCTGCGGCCCAAACACAAGATCGTCTCCCCCGGCCACCGCATCGGGAACTTCATCATCTGGATGCTGGGGGAGAAGAACGGGCTGCGGATCATCCGCCTGTGCGGCTGGGCGATGATCCTGGGCGGGGCGGTGGGCCTGATCTCCGTGCTAAGCGCGCTGAGCGGCGCGCAGTAGCCGGCGCTCAGGGCCGGAAGACCTGGTGGCGCAGCGTGACGCGCCGCAAGCGCTCCGGCACGACGTTCACCCCCAGCCCCAGGCCGGTCGGCACGCTGAGCGTGCCGTCGCTGTTGATGGTGAACGGCGGATCGATCAGGTCGGGGTTGTAGTAGCGGTTGCTGGCGCTGAGGTCGCTGGGCAGCGTAAAGTTGGGCAGCGCGGCGAGGGCCAGGTTGAGCGCCCGCCCGACGCCGGTCTCCAACATCCCCCCACACCAGACCGGCACGCCATGCGCCTCGCATATATCGTGCACGGCGATGGCCTGGGTCAGCCCGCCGACCCGCCCCTGCTTGATGTTGATGATCTTGCACGCGCCGAGCGCGATCGCCAGTTGCGCATGGCCGGGCGAATGGATGCTCTCGTCGAGGCAGATCGGCGTCTTGATCTGGGGCTGGAGCTGGCTGTGCTCGTAGATGTCGTCGTAGCCCAGCGGCTGCTCGATCATCAGCAAGTTCAAGTCGTCCATCTGCTTGAAGAGGTCGGCGTCGCGCAGGGTGTAGGCGCTGTTGGCATCCACCATCAGGAGGCAATCGGGGAAGGCGCGCCGCGCCGCGCGGGCGTCCTGCAGGTCGCGGCCCGGCTTGATCTTGATCTTAATGCGCAAGTAGCCGTATTCCAGGAAGCTGGCGATGCGCTCCAGGAGCTTCTCGGTGGTCGGCTGGATGCCGATGCTGACGCCGACGGCGACGCGGTCCTTCATCGGCCGGCCGGTGAGCCGGCCGAGGTAATCGCGCAGGCTGAGGCCGGCCTGCTGGGCGGCGATGTCCCACATCGCCGCTTCGAGCGTCGCCTTGGCCATTGGATGGCCGCGCACGTGCTCGAAGCGGGCCGGCAATTGGCGCGGGTCATCCACCGGCGCGCGAAACAGCGCCGGGATCAGGTAGTCGCTGAGGATGTGCCAGTTGGTGGTGACGGTCTCGTAGGCGTAGCCCGGCGCGGCGTCGGCGATGCTCTCGCCCCAGCCGGCCACGCCGTCGGCCACCACGCGGGCGAGGATGGTCTCGCGCTCGGCGGTCACCCCAAAGCTGGTCTCGAACGGGGCGACGAGCGGGATGCGGATGTGGAAGAGTTCGACTTGTTCAACGCGCATGGGGCCGATTATCGGCCCAATGTTTGCCGCGGTCAGCGCGCCATCCGGGAGTGATGAACGGACGCACCGCGACGATGCCGCAGGCATACGCGCAAAAGGGCTGGGGCGTCGTGCCGGGCGCAGAGGGTCAAGCGGGTGGCACGCCCTCGACGAATATCAGATGCGAGCGCGCGGCCTGATGGCGAATCGCCTTGGCCTGGCCATAGGCTTCGGACTCGTACCAGGCTTTGGCGTGCTCCAGGCTTGGAAACTCCAGGATGACCAGCCGTTTGGGCGACCAAGTGCCCTCGACGACCTGCACCGGCGCGCCGCGCACGATATAACGCCCGCCGAACTGCGCGGGCGTCGGGCCGGCCAAGCGCTTGTATTCCTCGTAGGCGACCGGGTCGAGCACCTCGATGTCAGCGATCACGTAAGCAGGCATCGCAGCGCTAGTGTATCTTCATCCAAGTCGGCGCATCGCCTTCGCCGGCCACCTGAACGTCGGGCCGATCCAGCAAGGCCGCCAGGGTATCCGCGGGCGGGGGTTCATCCGGCGCGGCGCCGGGTTGGTCGTGATGGCGCGTCTCCCAGCCAGCCGGCTGGATCGTCGTGTCCTCGCCCGCCAGCAGGCCGGCTATCCCCCGTTGACCGGGCTCAGGGCGCGGCTCGGCGGTCCAGCGCGTGCGCTTGGGGCGCTGGTAGTCGGTCGGCTCGGTGTAGGTGGTGATGTAACCCTCGAAGTTGCGAAAGACCACCCGGCCGGGGCCCTGGCTGATCAGGTAGTTCGGCGTCACCGGCACCTTGCCGCCGCCGCCGGGCAGGTCCACCACATAGGTCGGGATTGCGTAGCCGCTGGTGTGGCCGCGCAGGGCCTCCATGATCTCCAGGCCGGCGGCGATGGTGGTGCGGAAGTGGCCGCTGCCGGCCACCAGATCGCACTGATACAAGTAATAGGGGCGCACGCGCATCTTCACCAGCTCGTGGCAGAGCTTCCTGATGGTATCGGGGTGATCGTTCACGCCGGCTAACAGCACGCTCTGGTTGCCCAGCGGGATGCCGGCATCGGCCAGCTTGGCGCACGCGCGCACCAATTCGGGGGTGATCTCCTTGGGATGGTTGACGTGGATGTTCATCCACAGCGGATGAAACTGCCGCAGCATGGCCACGAACTCATCGGTGATGCGCTGCGGCAGGAAGACCGGCACGCGCGTGCCGATCCGGATGATCTCGATGTGCGGGATCTCGCGCAGCCGGCGCAAGAGGTCCTCCAGCACCTTCTGCGGCAGGATCAGCGGGTCGCCCCCGCTCAGCAACACGTCGCGCACCTGCGGCGTCCTGCGCAGATAGGCGATCTGCAAGTCGTGGTGATGACGGCTGAAGGTCGCGTGCGGATCGCCGACGATGCGGCTGCGCGTGCAGTAGCGACAGTAGGATGCGCACTGCGTCGTCACCAGCATCAGGACGCGATCGGGATAACGATGCACCAGGCCGGGCACCGGCGAATGCGCGTCCTCGGCCAGCGAGTCCGTCATCATGTTCTCGAAGGCCTCCAGCTCGCGCGCGCGCGGGATCACCTGCAAGCGCACCGGGCAGCTCGGATCATCGGGGTCGATCAACGAGGCGAAGTAGGGCGTGATGTCCACGCGGAACTTATTGGGCGCGTTCAGGCCGGCCAGCTCTTCTTCGGTGAGGTGGATGAGCTGCGCCAGCTCATCCGCGGAGTTGAGGCGATGCGCCAGTTGCCAGCGCCAGTCGTCCCATTGTTCATCGGGCACATCGGCCCAGCGCGCCGGTCGCGGCGTGCGGCCTGTGGGCAGTTGGTAAGGAGTGGTCATGAGGGGCGCGGGAAGGGCAAAAGTCGCTCAGCTCACTGGTCAAACGTGACGTTGGGGGCCACCTGCGCGAAGATCTGGCGGAACTCCGCGACGCTCTGCACGCCCGGGAAGGGCTGGCCGTTGACGATAAAAGTCGGCGTCTGGTTGACCCGGCGCGCTTCGGCCTCGCGCCGGCTCTCCAGCACGCGCTGTTCGTACTTGTTGGCATCCAGGCAGGCGCCGAAGGCCGCGACGTCCAGGCCTTGAATCGTGGCGGCCATTTCCTTCAGGCGCGCTTTGCTGTAATTGCCGACGTTCTCGCGACCGGTGATCAACTGGTTGGCCAGGATCGTGGCGTGCATCTGCCAGAACTTATCCTGCTCGGCAGCGCACAAGGCAGCCTGGGCCGCGTCGCGGGACTCGCGGCCGTTCACCCGATCCTCGATAAAGGGCAGGAACTTTATCTCGTAGCGCACCTTGCCGGTTGGGGCAAAAGCTGCGATCACGGCCGGCTCAAAATCCCGCCCATAGACCCCACACGCCGGACATTGGTAGTCCAGGTATTCTTCAACTTTGATCGGCGCATCCGGCGGCCCCCAGGCCGTGCCAAACGGCTCGGCGTTGGGCGGCGTTTCTTTGCTGGCCGCTTTCACCGGCGGCAGCGTGCTCGCCAGCCGCTGCTGCTCCTGATTGGCGATCGCGCTCAGGATCAGCGCCCCGCCGATCACGACGACGGCGATCACCGCGATGGTGATGGCGATCTGAATGTTCTGCTTGCGCTGCTGTTCGCGCCTGCGCGCTTCTAGCTCCTTTCGCTTCGACATGGTTGTTGCTCAACTGGGTTAGTCTCGAGATTCGGCCTAATGATAATGAATCGCACGCCGATCCGCTCCTTCGAATGACGATGAGTTAAGCCTGCGCCGGCTTCAAACGCAACACGCCGCTCAGCTCGTGCGCGCCCGTCTCGCGAAAGCCAAGCCGCACGGCCAGTCCAACCGAGGGCTGGTTGTCCGGAGAGACGATGTACAGCGGCGTGCGTCCGGATTCCAGAAGCTGCCCGCAGACCGCGCTCACGACCGACTTGCCCAGCCCGCGACCGCGGGCGGCTTCGACCACCCGCACGAAGACCTCGGCGTAGCGCGATGAGATCCAGCTCGTGCCCGCCTCGGCGACGAGCGCGCCGTCGCGCGCTCGGACCACGGCGCGCACCATGCCATCCGGCGTGCGGCTGGTCTGGACCAGGACGTTGATGACCGGTTGAAAGTCCGCTGCGCGCAAGGTGTAGATGGCATTCACCTGTTCGCTTTCCAGGTCGCACAACGCGGTCAGGGCGGGGCGATCAGAGGGCAGAGCGCTAAACAGATAGCTTCGGCCTGGCGTGAGCGCCGTGCGCAGCGCCTCGCGCAAGGCGGGCTCGTCCCTGCCTCGCATCACCACGAGCGGTCGAAATAGATCCAGGCCGGTCTGGCAGATTGCGACGAAAGCCAGCGCACGGCCGTTTGGGTCGGTGCGCACGCACAGGCGCGTGCGCTGCGCGTCATGCTCCAGGGCGAAGTATGAACTCAGCGCGTCGGACGGCTCAGGCGTCAGCAATGGGGCGATGCGCGCGCGCTGGGCCGCCAGCGATTCACCCATGCCGCGTTAGGTTACCACTTCATCCTGCCCGACGACACCTCCACCGGTTGGCTGCGCTTGTCGTTTACCCAGGTGCCCGGCTCGCGGCGCTTGAGCCGCGCGCGAGAGACGATGGTGTGGGTCAGCGCCTTGGCTTCGTCGGCCGGCAGCGACGCCAGCGGGCCGGTGGTGTACCAGTCGGTTGGGTCGAACCAGCCAAAGTGCATGATGCGCTTGCCGGCGCCGACGTGCACCTGGCGCGCGCCCAGCCGGCTATGCGGCTCGACCAGCACGAAATCTATCTCCTCCCAGCCCAGGCTATGCCAGCCGAATATGCTGCGCCAGCTCAATCCCTCCTCGGTCACCACCGTGGCAAACGCCAGCGGCGTGGCAAACCGCCATACAAGCACCAGCCCCACGAGGAGCATGAGCAAGCCTGCGCCCAGCGTCGCCGTGCCCGCCGCAGACGTGTCCGCTCGACTGAAGACGCCGACGACGTTGGCCAGCCCGGTGATCGCCAGCAGCGCCCCGGCGAGGAGCGCAGCGGCGTAGGCCAATCGGCGCGCCGACGAAGGGCGCACCAGCACGCTGCCCTTAAACGCCGGCACGTTGAGGAACTCGTCCAGGTCGCGCTGCAGGACCGTATCGGCAAGCATAGGCCCAGTTAAACACACGCCGTCCCGCGCGTCAAGCGGCCGGCAACTCGGAGGTGATTTCCTCAGGAATGTCGAAGACCATGTCGTTGCCCAGGCACTTGGCCTTGCCTTTGCCGATCTCCACCACCAGCCCTTCGCATCCCTCCGGCCCTTGGATCGGCAGCGGCCTGTTCCAGGTGATGAAGTCGCACTGTGGGTAGTTTGCACAGCCGTAGAAGACGCGCTGCCGGCCCTTGCGCGTGCGCCGCTCCACCAGCGGCCCGCCGCACTTGGGGCAGCGCACGCCGGGCAGCGGGATGGGCGCGGTGTACTTGCACTTGGGAAAGTTGGAACAGGCGATGAACCGGCCAAAGCGGCCCTCGCGATAGACCAACATGCCATCTTCACAGGCTGGACATTTCTCGCCGGTGTATTGCACGACCCGCTCGCGCTTTGGGATGTGCTCGGCGGCCTGGGTCACCGACTGAATAAACGGTTCGTAGAAAGCGCGGAGCACAGGCTGCCACGCGCGCGCGCCGGTCTCGATCTCGTCCAGCTCTTCCTCCACGCGCGCCGTAAAGCCCACGTCAATGTAACGCGGGAAGTGGGCCACCAGCAGGTCGTTGGCCAGGAAGCCCAGCTCGGTGGGCACCAGTTGCTTGCCCTCACGGCGCACGTAGTTGCGCGCCTGGATCGTGGTCATGATCTGCGCGTAGGTGCTGGGCCGGCCGATGCCGTATTCCTCCAGCGCCTTCACCAGGCTGGCCTCGGTGTAGCGCGGCGGCGGCTGCGTGAAGTGTTGCTCCGGGATCAGGCGCACCAAGTCCAGCGGCTCGTCGGCCACCAACGGCGGCAGTCGGCGGCCGCGGCCTTCCTCGTCCTCCTCTGGCCGGTCTCCTTCGTCGTGGCTCTCCTCGTACACTTTGAGGAAGCCGGCGAACTTCACAATGGATCCAGTCGCGCGCAGCCAGTAACCGGGGATCAGCGGCGCATCATCAACGGGCACTATCGCGCCGGCCTGACCATCGGCTGACCGGGGGATTGCCTCGATGTCCACCGTCGTCGCATCGAAGATGGCGTTGGCCATCTGGCTGGCGATAAAGCGCTTCCAGATGAGCTCGTAGAGGCGGAGCTGGTCTCGGTCCAGATACTGCTTAAGCGCCTCTGGGGTGCGAAAGACGGAGGTGGGGCGGATCGCCTCGTGCGCCTCCTGCGCGTTCTTGGCCCGCGAGGTGTATTTAGGCGGCGCCTCGGGCAGAAACTCCGGCCCAAACTGCTGGGCGATGAACTCGCGCGCCTCGCGCTGCGCGCTCTCGGCCACGTTCACCGAGTCGGTGCGCATGTAGGTGATGAGGCCAATGGGGCCTTCGCCCACGTCCACGCCTTCGTAGAGCTGCTGCGCGACGGCCATCGTGCGCCGCGCGTTAAAGCCCAACTTGCGGCTGGCCTCTTGTTGCATCGTGCTGGTGGTGAACGGCGCGGCCGGCCGGCGCATCCGATCTTTGCGATCTACCCTTACCACGCGATATGCCGCGCCCTCCAGCGCTGCCACCACGCGCTGCGCATCGGCCTCGCTCTTCAGGTCGGGATCGCGGCCATAGAGCTTGAACAAACGGGCGATGAACGTGCGCGGGCCGGCGGCTGCCTCCGCTTGCTTGGCAAGCTCGGCTTCGATCGTCCAGTACTCGACGGGCACAAAGGCCTGGATCTCGCGCTCGCGCTCGACCACCAGGCGCAGCGCGACCGACTGCACCCGACCGGCGCTCAGGCCGCGCCGGCTGAGCTTGTCGCTGAGCAGCGGGCTGAGCTTATAGCCCACCAGTCGGTCGAGGATGCGCCGGGCTTGCTGGGCGTTGACCGCGTTCTCGTTGATGCTGCGCGGGTGGGCAAAGGCATGGTCAATCGCCTCCTGCGTGATCTCGTGGAACTCGACGCGGCGCACCGGCTTGCCGGCGATCTCCGGCTGCAATACGTGCAATAAGTGCCATGAGATGGCCTCGCCCTCGCGGTCGGGGTCGGTAGCCAGCCAGATCGACGCGGCCTGTTTCGCGTATTGTTTGAGCTCTTTCACCACGGCTTTCTTCTCCGTGGGGATGACGTAGGTCGGCGCAAAGTCACGATTGACATCCACCCCCAGCCGGTTCTTGGGCAGGTCGCGCACGTGGCCGATGGAGGCGCGAACGACATACTGGCGGCCCAGGAACTTGCCGATCGTGCGCGCCTTGGCCGGCGATTCGACGATCACCAGGGGCATCCCGTTCGCCGAGCCGTTGCCCCCGGGCGCGGCATCGCCTATCTTCTTGGCGCGCGGCCTGCTTGAGGTGGCGGCGCGCGCCGCCGGCTCCGGCGGCGTCAGCCCCTCGTGGGCCGGCGTGCGACCTATCTTATAGACTTTGTCGTAACCGCAGTTCGAGCACGTGCCCTGCGTCGCCGGCGTGCCATTGGCCAGGAAGACCGGCTTGGGATCGAGCAGGGTGTGTTTCCCACGACACTTGACGCAATATGCTTCCATAAGCAGAACGCTTCGCTAACCACCGATCGCCGTCACCAGCGCAGCGATGAATCGTTCAGCGCTGAACTGCTCGGCATGGCGACGGATGATCGCAGGGGAGAATGTTACCCTAGAACTCTCTACCACGGCCTCGGCCAGCGCCTCGGCGGTTTGCGGCCGAAAGAGCACGCCAGTCACGCCGTCGATCACCGTGTCGAGCGCGCCGCCGGCGGCGTAGGCGATCACCGGCTTGCCGTAGGCCATGGCGCGGACCGGGGCGATGCCGAAGTCCTCCGCGCCGGGGAAGATGAACGCCCGACAGCCGGCCAGCAGCTCGTGGAGCGTGTGATCATCCACCCGACCCAGCAGGCGGACGTTCCGGCGCGGGAGGTCGGCGGCCATGCGCACCAGGCGCGGGCGGTCGCGGCCGTCGCCGGCGATCACCAACGGCAGCCCCAGCCGCCCGAACGCTTCAATCGCCAAGTCCACGCGCTTATAGGGCAACAGGCGCGAGACGATCAGATAAAACCCCTCGTCCCGCCCCAGCGGCGGATCGGCCGGCATCGCCACCGGCGGATAAATAATGATTGCGTCCCGCCCGTAATGCTTGCGGATGCGCTGTTGCACTTCGCGCGAGATGGCGATGAATTGATCCACCCGCTGGGCTGCTTGGGCCTCCCAGCGCCGCAGGTAGGCGTTCAGCGCGCGCAGGATGGCCGACGCGCCGGGTGGGATGCGCTCACGCTGAGCGTAGGTGTCAAAATCGTAGGTAAAGCGCGTCGGGGTGAGGCAGTAACAAATGTGGCGGACATCGGGGCGCACGCCGCGCGCCCCGATGCAAAACGCGCTTTTATTGCTGAGGATCACATCGTAGTCTGCCGGGATGCGATAGTGCGCCCATACCCAGGCAAAGACCGGCATGTAGGGCTGATGGTAGCGATGCACCGCCGGCAGGCGATCCATCCACGTCGAACGAATATCCCACGCGCGCCAAGCCGCCGGCATCCGCTGGCGCGCGTAGATGCTGGTGAAGATCGGCGCGCGCGGGTATATCTGGTGCAGCACGCTGAGCACGTCCTCCGCCCCGCCCAACTGGTTCAGCCAGTCATGCACCAACGCCACATTCACGCCGTCAACCCTGAGGTGTGGTGAATGCACGTCCGTCCCTCATGCTTCGATGCTCGCCCCAGGCACGAGGAACGCCTCGTTCAGCGCTGCGGCGTTCTGGCCGCCGAGGAAGCGGTTTTCGCCGAGCGCGATGAACAACATCCCATGCACACGCTCGTCCACCATCGGCCAACCGATCGGCTGGCGCAGCGCGCGGTTGGCGCCGATCCCGAGATGGCCGATCCGGCGCGCGCCGTCGCCATGGGCATCTAGGAAATCGGCCAGCGCCGCTGCTCCTTCGGCTGCCTCGATGTGGACGATGCGCCCACGTTCAAAATGCAATACCACGTCGCGCGCTTCGCCGGCCAGCGGCAGGAATAGGCTGCCTTCGGCCTGGTCCTCCAGCACGGTGAAGTAAACCAGCCCTGCCGGCAGGCTGGAGAGGAGCGCGCCGCGCGCCTGGTCGGCCTCGTCAATGTATCCGTCGTCCCACAGCAGCGGGCGCGCCCCGCGCACGACGCGCAGCTCACACGCGCTGCCGCTGCGGATGATGAAGGCATCGGTCTGCTCCAGGCGTTGCTGGATGCGCAGCATGTCGTCCTGAAGGTCGAGCAACGACACCATGGCCGCCTCGAACATCATCTCCTCCAGCGCCTCGAACGTCATGCCCAACTGCGCGGCGCGCGCAGGCGTAGGCACCGCGACCGATAGGCTGGGCAGCCGGCGGGCGTCCTCAGCCGCCGTCAGGCGATCTTGTGCCGCTGCCCATAGCGCCAGCGCCTCGTCGTCCACGCCAGCCAGGTCTGGCTCGGCTGACTGTAGCGCAATCACCCGATCAACGCGCTCGATCCAGGCGCGCCGATGGTGGTCGTAGCGAGAGAGGTAATGACGGTCGCCGGCCCGCAGCAGCGCAGCGATGTGGTCGGGCGAGGCCAGCTCCACCAGGGGCGTCGCGCCGGCCAGCTCCAGGTCGAGCGCCACGCTGCGCAGCAGGTCATCGCGGCCTGCGCGGTCGATCACTTGCACCAGCTCGCCTGGTTGTGGCCTCACGCCCTGCACGATCCGCCAGCTCAGCAACGTCGTCGAGTGGGCCATGCGGCGGCAAGATTGTAGCGGACGGCGGTTTGGATGTCACATGTGAATCTGCCCAGGCGTCACCGACCTGCGCGATGCTTCGCCGCGATGGGGTGAGCGATGCGCATGCGGATGACCAACCTATGTGCCCGACGACCAAATCTTTCGTTCCGAATTGGAACACCCCCCTCCTCGCCGGCGTCCTGCCTTTGGAGCTAAACTGGTAGCATATCCACACAAGACAGTCACCAAGATGGCATCTCGCATGAAAGGTTTAATCTTGAGCGGGGGCAAAGGGACGCGCCTGCGTCCGCTCACCTTCACCAGCGCCAAGCAACTGATCCCGCTGGCCAACAAACCGGTGCTCTTTCGCGTGATCCAGGCAATTCGTGATGCGGGCATTGACGACATCGGCATTGTGATCGCGCCGGAGACGGGCGCGGAGATCAAAAACGCGGTGGGCGACGGGGCGCGCTGGGGGGCGCGCATTACCTACATCGTGCAAGACGAGCCGCGCGGATTGGCCCACGCGGTCAAGATCAGCCGCGACTTCATCGGCGATGCGCGCTTCGTCATGTTCCTGGGCGATAACTGCATTCAGGGCGGCATCCACCGCTTGATCGAACAGTACGCCAGCTCGAACTACAACAGCCAGATCGTGCTGACGCGGGTGAGCGATCCGCGTCAGTATGGTGTTGCGGTGCTGCGCGAAGATGGCAGCATCGCCCAGCTCATCGAGAAGCCGGCCAACCCGCCCAGCGACCTGGCCCTGGTCGGCATCTATATGTTCGACAAGCACATCTTCGAGGCTGTAGAAGCCATTCAGCCCTCCTGGCGCAACGAGCTGGAGATCACCGATGCCATCCAGTGGCTGGTCACGCATGGCTATCGGGTGTATCCCTACGTGCACACCGGCTGGTGGGTGGACACCGGCAAGCGCGAGGACATGCTGGAGGCCAACGCCCTGGTCTTGGAGGAGCTGACCCCCTATAACGAGGGCGAGGTGGATGAGCACTCTACCGTGGATTCGCGCGTGACGCTGGAGAAAGGCGCGCGCATTGTGAACAGCGTGGTGCGTGGGCCGTCGATCATCGGCGAGAACACGCAGATCATCAATTCCTACATTGGCCCCTTCACCAGCATTGACCGCGAATGCGTGATCGAGAACGCCGAGATCGAGCGCAGCATCGTGCTGGAGCGCTGCCGGATCTCCAACATCCCCGCCCGCATCCACGATAGCTTGATCGGCCGGCGGTCGGTGATCACGCACGTGACGACCAAGCCCAACGGCTATCGCCTGTTATTAGGCGACTACAGCCAAGCAGGACTGCCATGACGGCGCGCAGTTTTGAGGAGGTCATGGCGCACGTCGAGGCGCTGAGCGTGCGCTTTGCCGAGCGCGCCCCAGGTCATGACCGCGCGGGGACCTTCGCCTTTGAGAACGTGGAGGACCTGCGCGCGGCCGGCCTGCCGCGCCTGCCTGTGCCGGTCGAGCTGGGCGGGGATGGTTTCAACCTCTATCAATGCGTCCAGGTGCTGCGGCGCATCGCGCGCGCCGATGCCAGCACCGCGCTTGGGCTGGCGATGCATTTTCACGTCGTCGGGACGCTGGCCGAGACGCACGCTTGGCCAGAAGCGGCCTTTGCTCGCCTATGCCAGGAGATCGTCGCCCACGGCGCGCTGGTCAATAGCGCGGCCAGCGAGCCGGAGATGGGCAGTCCTTCGCGCGGCGGCTTGCCCGCGACCACAGCCACGCCCGTGCCGGGCGGGTTCGTGATCACCGGCTATAAGCGCTGGGTGACTTATGCGCCGGCGTTGCGTTACTTCCTGGTCACCGCGCAGCTCAACGGCGGCATTGGCGTCTTCGCCGTGGCAAATGACGCGCCGGGGTTGACGCTCATTGACAACTGGGGCCACAGCCTTAGCCTGCGCGCCAGCGGGTCGTTTGACGTGCAATTGAAGGATGTCTTTGTCCCTGCGGAATGGCACGTCGAGCAGCGCGAGGTTGGCCAAGCCAAGCGCGGCGGCTTACCCGCCGGCTGGCCGACGTGTGCGTTTGCTGCTGTCTATCTCGGGGTTGGCGAGGGCGCCTTACTGGCGCTGGCGGAGTACGCTTGGCAGCGAACGCCCACCGCGCTGGGCAGGCCGATCGCCGAGCTGCCGAGCCTGCAGCGCAGCATCGGGCAGATGGATGTCACGCTGCGCGCGGCGCGCGCGGTGTTGGAGGAGGTCGCTCGCCGATGGTCTGAGCAACCCGCTGCCCGCTCGGAGATGGAGGCGGAGTTAGCGGCAGCTAAACACTTATGCACGAACGCAGCGATCACCGTGACCGATATCGCTCTGCGCGCCGCTGGCGCTGGCGGGCTGGAGGCCAGCCTGCCGCTAGAGCGCCACTTTCGCGACGCACGGGCCGGGTTGATGCACCCACCCCAGGATGACCGCGCGCTGGAAGTAATTGGCAAATCCGTCCTGGTGAGCAGACGCCAACCGGCGTCCGCGTAATGACATGCCCCCAACGGGACTCGAACCCGTGTTTCGGCCTTGAAAGGGCCGCGTCCTGGACCACTAGACGATGGGGGCCTGTGTTTTGATTGTATCACGCCCCTCTTCATCACCTTGGGGAGCGCACGCTTCGCAAAAGGGGCACACTGCGCGCCCATTGCTACAATCCTTCTATCGTAGCAGCGCACTCATGGACGCGCCTGGTTTTATCGTTGAACGCAGCGCGTGTGCGAAGGTTATCCTGTGCGGTGAACATGCAGTGGTGTACGGCCGGCCGGCGATCGCTCTTCCCCTGCCCGAGCTGCGCGCGTTTGCCCGCGTTCAACCTAGCAGCGACGCTTTCCGAATCATCGCGCCGGATACCGGCCGCTCGCTTTACTTGGCGCAGCGCCCGCGCCAGGCTCATGATCCGCTGGCGCGAGTGGCCTGGGCAGCGCTAGACCTGCTCGGCGCGTCACCGCCGCGGGCGACGTTAACCATTCGCTCCAATATCCCGATCGGGGCTAACTTGGGCAGCGGCGCCGCAGTGTCGGTTGCGATCGTCCGCGCGCTGGCGGCTTGGTTCGGCCGTGAGCTCTCACCGGCAGAGGTGAGCGCGTTGGCCTATGAAGGCGAGCTGCTCTATCACGGCTCGCCCAGCGGCATAGACAACACCGTGATCGCCTATGAACAACCGGTGTGGTTTGTGCGCGGCCAGCCACCGGAGGTGTTTAGCGCGCCGGCGGATCTGCCACTCGTCGTCGCTGACACCGGCGTGGTTACACCTACCTACATCTCGGTCGGCGCGGTGCGCGCCGGCTGGGAGCGCGACCGCGCCCGATATGAAGCGCTCTTCGATGCGATCGCTGCGCTGGTCTCTGCCGCGCGTCGCGCCATCGAATCTGCTGACCTGGCCCAGCTTGGCCAGTTGATGAATCAGAATCACGCATATCTTCAGCAGCTCGATGTCTCCTCGCCGGAACTGGATGCTTTGTGCCTGACGGCCCGCGCAGCCGGCGCGCTTGGCGCAAAGATGAGCGGAGGTGGGCGCGGCGGCAACATGATCGCGCTGGCGCGCGATGCCGCACACGCCGAGCAGCTCGCTCAGGCTCTGCGCGATGCGGGAAGCGTGCGCGTTCACCTCGCTTTTCGGAAGCAGGCAGCATGACAAGTCGCCACCCGTTGTCCTCGTTTGTGCCACGACAGCCGGCAGAGTGGATGCCGGCGCGCGTTGTGTTGCTGTGCGAACCGGATGTGGAGACGCTGTTCTCTATTTTGCACACCAGCGCAGCGAACTTCCTGCGCCCATTCTCGCTTGCCAAGGCGCGCGACGAACACCGCGCCTATCGTCATCTACTTGAGACCCATGGGGCGCATGTGATCGATCTACGTGCACTGCTAGCTCAGGCCGACCGCGCCGCGCTCATCGCATGGGCGCGTCAGGCGACCGCCCTCGATTTCGACCCTGCGCTCAGGGCAGAAGAGCGCGCAGAGGTCCAAGCACAGCTCGAGGCAGGCTTACAGGTGCTGGACGCCGACAGCCTAGTTGGCGTGCTGATGCTGCGCCCCACGCTTCACGTTACCCACAGCGCTGATGCACTCGATCCCACTACGCGCTATAGCACGCGCTTCTCGCTAGCGCCGCTCAGCCCATACTATGTGCGTGATACGCTAATGACGACCTCTGCCGGCGTCGTCATCACCCGCCTGAAGTTGGCCAGCCGATCTGCCGAGAACGAGCTGGCAGCCTACGCCCTAGAGGTGCTCGGCATTCAGCCGATCTATCGCGTCCAGCCACCTGGAACGCTGGAAGGTGGTGACTTCATCCCATGCGGAGATTTCGTGTTCCAAGGACAGGGACTGCTGACCAATGAAGAGGGCGTTCAGCAGTGCCTGGAGCATGGCGTATATGGCCATGTTGAGGTCGCTGTTGTGGAAACGCCCGCGCAAGGTATGGATGAGATGCACCTCGACACTTACTTCGCCATGCTCGATCGCGACTTAGCGATATGTCTGGATGATCGCTTAGCGGGCGACGCCGAGCCGGCAGTCAGGGTTTATCTCCCCCAAGGGACAAGGACGGTCACCTACACGCTCGCGCGCACAGTCTTGTTCTCACGTTATCTGGCGGAGAAGGGGATTCAAGTTATCCCGATCAGCAAGGCCGAACAAGCGCTGTTTGCTGCGAACGTGCTCACAATTGGGCCACGCAAGGTCATCGCAGCTAAGCAAGCCGGCGCGGCATTCTTTCAACGCCTGCGTGGTTTTGGTGTGGACGTGTATCCAGTGGATTTTGAGGCGCTCAGCGGCGGGTATGGTGGGCCGCACTGCGCTAGCCAAGTGCTGCTGCGGTAGGCTGGTGCAGAAGTGGGAGCGACAAGATTCGAACTTGTGACCTTTGCGATGTCAACGCAACGCTCTAACCAGCTGAGCTACGCCCCCATGCGTATTGTGCCCTAATTATAGCGCAGGCATTGAAGGGGCATGGGTTGCTCGCTCATTGTGCCAGTCTGTCGCGCCGGGTAGAGAGACTACGGGAGGACGTCCCTGCGCCCATGCGAGCGACCGCTTTGCCCGTCATGCACCCCGCAGATTTCACTAGCCTGGGCGCATTCATGAGTTGGGGCGCATGCGCTAGCATGACAGAATCGTTTCGCAGCCTCCAGTATCAATGCAAGAGTCGCTGGGGACAGCTTTGACCATATTGGTGAATACGCTCTTGGTTGGTAAGCCCCTCGCCAGCCTTCGCTGCTGGTAGAATTGCCTGCTGCCTAACACTGCCTTAGCTCAGGCATCCCTACAGGAGAGGATTACTGTGGCAAATACTGAATCGGCGAAACAGAGAGCGCGCAACAGCGCGCGCAAGGCGCAATACAACCGGCTACATCGCTCGCGGGCGCGCACAGCGATCAAGAAGACGCGCCTGGCACTTGCGGCGAAGGACTTCGCGCAGGCCAAGATCGAGCTGCTCAAGGCGATCAGCTACCTAGACCGTGCAGCAGGCAAGGGTGTGATTCACAAGAACAACGCGGCTCGCCGCAAGTCGCGCTTGATGAAGCTATACAACAAGATGACCAAGATGGCCGCTGCATAACGCGCCTTGGTGCGGCTCACACAGGACAAATCTAGAGTTATGTAGAGCGCGCCTGCGGTCGAATGAGCAACACCGGGCAGGGAGCGCCATGGACGATTTGTTCAGCCACACTGCCCATGAGCAGCCGGCTCAGTCCGGTGCGCCCATGAGTGGACATCACAATGAGGTCAACGCTTTCGTCGCGCGCGCATCTCAGCAACGCATCGGGCACTCTTCCTTCCAGGACGATGGTTTGGACGGCCAGGCCACCCATGGTGAGCCGAGCGGCCTGTTGCTCAAGATACTCCCCCGCGCTTAGTTGAAAGACCTCCGGGATGGCCGTCGCCGGCACAAATACGCCAGGAGGCGGTTCATGGCCTTCATCTACGCGGGCAAGCAAGATCGTCGCCCTAGCGTACTCAGCCAGCCCGCGCGCATATGGCAATGCTTCCTCAGCAAAAGAAGACCCGTCGAGCGGGACCATAATCTTCTTGAACACGTCTGTGCCTCGCCTAACTTATTGTTCTGCATTTTACGAGACAATAATCAAAGCCGCTTCACGAACACGGGCCAACCTCGTCTTGCGAGGGGCGCGCTGTGAACGCTGACTTCTAGGTAGGCCAAGGACAGAGATGCTTGTGCTCCAGCAGCGCGACCCTGTAGCGCAGCAAAGCACCTGGGCGGTTGCGTTGGCCGAGCCGTAGGGAAGGACAAAGCGCAGGCGTATAATCTTGCCCTGCATTTTGAGATTCTGCTTTAGCTCCTTGCGCATCTGATATGGCGAAGATCACCCCGCGCTCGCAAGACTTCTCGGAGTGGTATCTTGACGTCATTCGCGAAGCGGATCTGGCCGACTACGCGCCCGTGCGCGGCTGCATTGTGGTCAAGCCGTATGGTTGGACCATCTACGAATACATGCGCGATTACCTGGACAAGCGCTTCAAGGAGACCGGCCACGTCAACGCTGCCTTTCCGTTGTTCATCCCGATGAGCTTCATACAGAAGGAGGCACACCACGTCCAGGGTTTCGCGCCAGAGTTGGCTGTCGTCACTCATGGCGGCGGCGAGCAGCTCGAAGAGCCGCTGGTTGTCCGTCCCACCAGCGAGACCATCGTGGGTTACTCCTACGCCCAGTGGATCAAAAGCTACCGCGATCTACCTGTGCTTATCAATTGCTGGAACAGCGTGGTGCGCTGGGAGAAGCGCACAAAGCCATTCCTGCGGACGATGGAGTTCTACTGGCAGGAGGGGCATACGGCCCATGCTACCCACGAGGACGCGCTGGCCGAGGTGCTGCGCATGTTGGACGTGTATTACGCGCACATGCGCGAGGACTGCGCCCTGCCCGGCTTTCGCGGCCGCAAGAGCATCCACGAGCGCTTCGCCGGCGCGATCAACACCTTCTCCGTGGAGACCATGATGGGCGACAAACGCTCGCTGCAGAGCTGCACCAGCCACGACCTGGGCCAGAACTTCGCACGCGCTTTTGAGATTAAATATCTAGATCGCGACAACACCGAGAAGTATTGCTGGACCACCTCTTGGGGGCTGAGCTGGCGGCTGTTGGGTGCAGTGATCATGGTCCATGGTGATGACCAGGGCCTGCGCCTGCCGCCGAAGATCGCGCCGATCCAGGTCGTGATTGTGCCGATCTTCAAGAACGATACAGAACGCGCTCAGGTCTTTGAAACCGCTGAACAGGTCTCTCGCTCGCTCAAGGCAGCCGGCTTGCGCGTCAAGCTGGACGACCGCGACGAGACGCCCGGCTACAAGTTCAACGACTGGGAGATGCGCGGCGTGCCGGTGCGAATCGAGATCGGCCCGAAAGACGTGGCCAACCGCAGCGTGATGGTCGCTCGGCGCGACCTGCCCGGCAAGGCCGGCAAAGCCTCGGTAGGCCTGGAAGGCTTGAGCGAGCACATCCACGCCTTGCTCGACGAAATCCACCATTCCCTGCTCAAGCAAGCCGAGGATTTCCAAAACAGCAACATCCGCGAATGCTTCTCGTGGGAAGAAGTGAAAGAGGCGGTACAGGATGGCTGGGCCTTAGCACCGCTAGAGGACAATCCAGCCAACGATGAGTTCATCCGCGAACAGCTCACGGCCAAGACGCTGAACTTCCCGCTCGACCAGGCGGAGGGCGAATGGACCTGCGTGGTGAGCGGCAAGCCCGTGCGCGAGCGCGCGCTGATTGGCAAGTCATACTAGCGACGCCGCCCAACCAGCATCGTAATTGAATAAAACATCGCCAGGCCGTCGAGCAAGGCGCGATTGACCTCTGCGCACTCGATAGCCTGGCGGCGATGCCCTGAAGATAGAGCGGTTAACTTAGTTGTTCATCGCGTTTCTCGGTGCGATGCTCGGGCAGGTAGCTTTCCTCTACTGCGTTCCTGTCGGTGGCCAGGAACAGCACAAACAAGCCAACCGAGCCGAGGACGAGCGTCACCACGCACA
>Ga0197142_1001799_pt1 | contig 19287 bp, 12 predicted proteins | sample GBS60_MetaG_FD_148614 | JGI IMG/M metagenome (GOLD analysis project Ga0197142, IMG submission 148614) | Sediment microbial communities from Great Boiling Springs, Gerlach, Nevada, United States - GBS 60_MetaG | ecosystem: Environmental > Aquatic > Thermal springs > Hot (42-90C) > Sediment... | reverse complement strand
CATCACGAAGCCGACGCCGCCCTCGCGCACGGCGGACTGCACCGCTTCCATCTGCTGCGGGCTAAGCGCGGTTGCGGGGAAGTCGTTGAACACAATCGCGTCGTAGTCGAGCAGTTTTTCGGGGCGGTCGGGGAAGCTGCCCTCGCGCACGCGCGTGACGGTAATCGCGTTCGCCTGCAGGGCGCGTGCAATCGCGTCGCTCGCGCCTGCCCTGCCCTCCGCAATCAGCACATGCGGCTTGCCCTGCACGCGGGTCAGCGCCAGCCCCAGATTGTTGCGCGGGTCGCTGTCGGGCTGCGCCTCCAGCACGGCGCGGATGCGCTGCACGCCGGGCTTGTCGGCGCGCAGCGTGGTCGTAATCAGGTTTGCGCCGGGCGAGAGTTTGACGGGAATGCGCTTGATGGGCGCGCCCTCGCGGTCAAGCGCGATGGTGCCCTCCGCGTGCTTTTGGGACTGCACCACGATGCGCACGGTGTATGGCTCGCCGACTTTGGCGACGCTGGGCGCCTCCAGCGCTTCAATCAGCGCGTCGTTGCCCGATTTGCCCGTTGGTAACGGCACGACATCGATAGGGATGCCCTCCACCGCAGCGACCTGCGCGGCGGCATAGGCGTCGCCTGCCGTCTCGTTGCCGTCGGTCAGCAGCACGATGCGCCGGGCGTAGCCGTCGGGGAACAGCGCGCTTGCCAAGCGCAACGCGGCGGCAATATCCGTGCCGTCAGGGTTCGGCTTGGCGTACATGGTGTCCACCGTCTTGCGCGGCGCGGGCAGCCACTCCACCATCGGCTCCGCGCCGAAGACGACCAGCCCCGTCCGCGCGTCGTCGGGGGCTTGGCGGAGGGCTTCCTGTAGGTACTGCTGTGCGGCAGCGCGCCCCTCGTCCGAGATGCTCGCCGACCGATCCAGCACGAACACCGTGCAGACGCTGCGCAGCGACCCGACCCCCTGCCACCCCGCCAGCGCCAGCACAATCAACAGCACCAGCGCGAACCGCAACGCCAGAATCACCCGTCGACGCGCCCGACTGACCCCCAGCAGATGCCGACCCGTCCACCAGACCCAGCCCCACGCCACAGGCAACAATAGCAGATACCACGGCTCAGTGAAACGCATGGCGGCGTAGTTATACCCGAAGGACTGGGATATAGTACCAAGTGCGCGTTCAGAGTTCACAGTTGCCCCCTTCCTTGAGGGTTCCCCGCTTCGCGAGGGGAATCGAGAGCGCGCCCGTTCGGTTCCCCTTGCAGGCAGGCTTAAAGGGGTAGGCTTTTCGCCGAGCGCGCTCGCCAGCCGAGAAGCCAGGCAGAAAATGTGTGCCTTTTGCGGAGAAGCGCTTCCCAATCTTCGTCTCAATGCACACACCCCACGAAAAGCCTACCCCTTTAGGAACCTTAGGGGAGGGTGTATAAGCGCAGCCCCCGCGCCTATCAGCAGGGAACAGCTTCGCCAAAGCGAATAAAGTTGGTATGCGACGACGAACCGCCTTGCAGAAGTGGCAGCCAAAAACGCAGGAGAAACTGCTGATTATTCATGCCGACGATATGGGGATGTCCCACTCGGCGAACCGTGCGACCATCCAAGCCTTCGAATCGGGCGCGATTAGCAGTGCCAGCCTCATGATGCCCTGCGCGTGGGTCGCCGAAGCAGTGGCATGGATCAAGAAGAACCCCAACGCTGATGTAGGCTTGCACCTGACCCTCACCAGCGAATGGCTCACGAACCGCTGGCGCCCCGTTGCCCCCGTCGACAAGGTGAAGGGGCTGCTGGATCCGCAGGGCTATATGTGGCGCAGCGTTGAAGAGGTCGTGCGCCACGCCAGCCCGCAGGAAGTGGAGACCGAAATCCGCGCCCAAATCGAACTCGCGCTCCGCATGGGACTCAAACCGACCCATCTCGACTCGCATATGGGCACGCTGTACGCCGATGCGCGGTTCTTTGAGGTCTTTCTGAAAGTGGCGATGGAGTACCGCATCCCGCCGATGGTGTTCAGTCCTACGCCTGAGATTATGGCGATGGCGGCAGCGCGCGGCATAAACTATCGCGAGGTGTACCAACGCATCGAAGCGGCTGGACTGCCCCGAATCGACTACCTCAACCCCCAGTACGCGCCTGGCGAAAGCAAGGAGAAGCATCGCCAACGCCTGCACGACTACCTGCGCACGCTCAACCCCGGCGTCAACGAACTCATCGTCCACCTGGGCATGGACGACCCCGAAGGCAACGCCATCACAGGCGGCTGGCGCTACCGCGTGCAGGAACTGGAAATCCTCCAAGAGCCTGAGTTCAAGCGCATCTTGCAAGAGCAAAAAATCCGCCTCTTTACCTATCGCGAGCTGGCAAAGATGTATAATTACGGGTAAAGAATGCGGCACAAACCATCCTATCTTTGCGAAACAAACGGGAGCAGGTTTCGTCTATGACAACCGAGCATCCCTGAAGAGGGAGGCAGGAAGTGCAAGGGTTTGGAGGGGATCGGGTAGACCTGCGGCGTTACCGCGCCACGATACGGCGCGCGCGGGAGCTGATGCGAAAGGGTCGCGCTGCTGGGGCGACGCCCAGTTATTTGGGCGCATGCCTTGGGCGCGAGCAGGAACTCCAGCAGATGGAGCAGTGGTATCACGCGCCGAACGCGCCGTTGCTGACGCTCATCGGTCCGTCCGACATTGGAAAGACGCACTTGGCATGCGCGTTCCTCAAGCACATGCTCGATTCGGGCGTCCCCTGCGTCTATGTGAACCTGACCTTGCTGAAAGCGGCGGATGAGATTCTCGCATCGGTGTTTCACACCCTTAACATCTCGTTCCCGCTTCCAGGCTGGCAACGGTTGCTTGGAAGCCTGTTTGCGAGGGGCGCGCTTATCGTGTTGGATGATTTCGACCGCCTGCTCCCTGACGGCGCGGCATCTGTACAGGCGTTGCTGGAAGCCGCGCCCAACGCCAAAGTTCTGGCGACCTCGCAGAAGCCGTTGGGATTGGCAGCCGAGCAGACGCTGCGCCTACCGCCGCTGCCGCTGCCGCCCACCACGCTCACATCGCTGGACGCTCTAAAGCAGTACCCCAGCACTGCGCTGGTGCTACAGTACATCGCTGAGCCGTCCAAGATCACTCGGAACGACATCCGCGAAATCGTGCAGCTGTGCGCCGAACTAGAAGGGCATCCTGGCAAACTGGTCACTTTGGGACTGTACCTTCACCACGATCTCCACTGCTTGCACAGCCCACTGCTTCGCTCCAAGCTTGGACTGCCTCCCAAGCGCTCACAGGCAGGGAACCCCCAGAGGGAACATCCGTGTCTAATGCCTGTGCTTCGTGAAGAGGAGTTGCGCATCCTGAGATGCCTGCTGGTATTTGTGGAGGAGTTCGATGCTGCGTCGGCAGCGGCGGCAGCGCAGATAAGCCCTGCGGCGATGCAGTCATTTCTCGACGCCATGACGCAGCCCGACTCTTCGCACGACGCCAAAACGCAGCGAAAGTTCCTGCAACAGTCGGATGCTACTTCGAGATGGTATCGCATCCACCCCCAGATGCGCCCTTTCATCCCGCCCCTTTCGGAACAGGAGCGACGGGTCGTGATGGCACGCCTGTACGACTACTATTGGCATCGCCTGCAAGGTCGGCACGACCATCTTTCTGTTGACCAGATACGCCAGTGGTATCTTAAGGAGGCGAAGACGCTGGGCAGCGTGTTGGAATATTTGGCGCACTCGGAGCGATTTGCAGAGATTGCGGCGTTTCTGGAGCGGCTCACGCATGTATGCGCCAATCATCCGCCTGCATCGCTGCTGGACTGGGGCTGTGAGTACGCGCGAGATGCGTCGCGCGGTTCTGGCGAGGCGCGCGCAGCGATTGCCCACGCTATCTTCGATGGGCTTACCAGTACCCAACAGAATGAGCGTGCGGCGGAACTCGTGCCCCTGTTAGAACCTTACCCAGAGTATGCGTATCGCGTCGGGCGGTTCTGGCACGAGATGGGCGAGGGCGACCGCGCCCGCCACTACTACCGTATCGCATGGGAACAAGCCGAGTCCACCCGCCAGCGTGGGGCAGCAGTCAGACACGCTGCGAGCTTAGCCGAAGGCGAAGCGGTCATGGGCAACCTCAGCACGGCAGAAAAAATCTTGCACGAAATCAAGCAGCACCACGCCTTCTGGCGCATGCCTAAATTGGTGCGCAGCTGGGTTCACTACGCTGATGGGTATGTGAACTATCAACAGGGGCACTTCCAACGCAGCCGCGAACTGTACGAGAAATGCTTGGAGCTAAAGACCCTCGTAGACAACAGTGCGCACCGCGAACTGAGCCGCGTCTACCTCGAGCTTGGCAACTACACACAGGCAGAAAAACACGCGCTGGAAGGGCTGAAGGAGTGCCACTCTAAGCCGACGCCCGCAATAACCGCCCACTCGCGGTACGCTCTGAACGCTTGCTTAGGCGACCTATACGCCGTTTTAGAACGCTACGATGAGGCGTTGCAACACCACTTGCCCGCGCTGGAGTTCTGGCGCAAAGAGAAGAAGCAACGCTGGATCTGCTGGACGCTCAACCGTCTTGCGGAGATCGAGCTACTGGCGCGCGACGCCAATCACCCATGGCGTCTGGTGAACACGATGGGACGCGATTCACACGCCCTGCTGCAAGAGGCATGGGAGATCATTGAGCCAACCTACATGAATCTGCCTCACAAGTCGCGTACCCTACACAACCTTGGCTGGCTCGCATGGCACAAAGGGCGTCTGGACGAAGCGGAGCAGTACCTGACCCGCGCGCTGACAATCCGTCAGATCTACGGCAACGAGTACGGAGTCGCGCGCACGCTGGAACTCCTCGCGCGACTCCGAGCCAGCCAACAACGCTATGATGAGGCGCGCGACCTCTTCCGTCGCGCCAGCGCTATCCGCCGCCAGCTGCACGCGAAGCTGTACCCCCCACTGAAACACTGCAACCTCTCCATCCGACGCAATTTGAAGCGCCGCCTCTCGTGAGTATCCCTTTGGGGACAGTTTTTCTCTTGGGGTGCTTGCGCCCGCCGTGGGGGGCGAACCTGTAGCGCCCCCTTGCATGGTACACTTCAAGTTATGCGCACGCGCCCAGAACGCCGTCCCATCCGCACGCTGGATGAGCAACTGGTCAACCGCATCGCCGCAGGGGAAGTGGTGGAACGCCCTGCCTCCGCACTGAAGGAACTCATCGAGAACGCGCTCGATGCAGGTGCGATGCGCATCGAAATCGAAGCGGAGATGGGCGGCAGGCGGCTGATTCGCGTGCGCGACGACGGCATCGGCATGACCCGCGCGGACGCCCTCAACGCCCTGCAACGACACGCAACCTCCAAAATCGCCACCGATGCCGACCTGACGCGCATCACGACGCTGGGCTTTCGCGGCGAAGCCTTGCCCAGCATCGCCAGCGTCAGTCGTATGGAAATCCTCACCCGCGCCTTCGAAGAGGACACAGGCACGCGCCTCGTCGTCGAAGGCGGCGAAATCAAAAGTGTCGAGGAGGTCGGCGCGCCGATTGGCACAACCGTCACCGTGCGCGACCTGTTTTACAATGTGCCTGCCCGCCTGAAGTTCCTCAAGACCGTGCCCACCGAACTGAGCCACATCATCGAGACCGTGACGCGCTACGCTTTCGCGTATCCTGATGTGTCGTTTCGGCTCGTGCATGAGCGACAGGAACTCATCTTCACGCCTGGCAACGGCGATTTGCTCACGGCGGCGGCATCGATTTGGGGGCGCGAGACGGTGCAAAGTATGGTGCAGGTGGACTACGAGCGCGACGCCATCCGCGTGTGGGGGCTAATCGCCCCGCCGCACCAGACGCGCCCAACGCGCCAGCACCAATACTTTTTCGTGAATCTGCGCCCCGTGCGCAACAAGACGCTGACCGCTGCGCTGGACGAAGCCTACAAAACACTTACGCCCGAAAAACGCTATCCCGCCTGCATCCTGCTGGTGGGTATCGACCCGCGCCAAGTGGATGTGAATGTGCATCCTGCAAAAATTGAAGTGCGCTTCCAACGCGAGCAGGCAGTGTTCGAGGCGGTGGTGAACGCGATACGCGCCGCGCTGCTGCAACACGGGATGATTCCGAGCGCGCTGTCTCCGAGCGTGTCGCGCCCGCAAGTGATTACCCCCGCGCGACCGCCCGACGCCGAGACGATTCACCAGATTCTGATGCAGCGTGCGGGGCGTGTGCCCGCCGATAGGCGTGTGGCAACCGCGCCCACAGAAGCAAATACAAGCGTGGACATCCCCGTCGCGCCTGCAGAGCCGCCCCTCGCCGAAACTCCCGCGGCGCCGACGACTGCCCCTGCCGCGCTACCTACTGGCGTAGACCCCTTCGCGGCGCAGGAGCGTGTTCCTGTACCCGCACCGTCGCCTATGCTTGCCGACGAGACGCCCCTGCTACCACAGACGGAACCTGTGCAGACGGCGCATATGCCGTTTGCCCACCTGATGGATGACCTCCACATTTTGGGACAGGTGCGCAACACCTACATCGTGGCGTCTACGCGACAGGGACTGGTACTGATTGACCAGCATGTCGCCCACGAGCGCGTGCTGTACGAGCGGTTGTGCTACAAGCGTGGCGTGTTGCCCATCCCGAAACAGCACCTGCTGACCCCCGAAACGCTGCAACTGAGCCGACGCGACGCGCTCCTGCTGCAAGAGAAACTGCCCGACCTGGAAGCAATCGGCTTCGAGCTGGAGCCGTTCGGGGTGGATACCTACCTGATTCGCGCTGTGCCTGCCGCGCTGAAAGGCGACCCTGTGCAGACCCTGCGCGACATCATCGACGAGCTGGTGGAGCTTTCGGTCAGCAAGCGGCTGCCCGTCGCCCGCGAGCAAATCTGGATCACGACCGCCTGCAAACTCGCGGTCAAGGCGGGCGACCAGCTGAGCATGCCCGAAATGCGTCAACTCATCGAGGACCTCGCCCGCACTGAGAACCCGTACCTGTGCCCGCACGGACGCCCCATCACGATTGCGCTGACCTGGCACGAGATAGAACGCAAGTTCAAGCGGAGCTGATGCGCTGGACGGATTCGCAACGGGAGGCGATTGAACACGGCGACGGGCTGTTGGCGGTCGTCGCAGGCGCAGGGTCGGGTAAAACGGGCGTGCTGACCGAGCGGTTTGTGTACCTGGTGGCGGAATATGGCGTGCCGCCCGAACACATCCTGACGATTACCTTCACCCGCGCCGCCACTGCCGAGATGAAGACACGCATCATCCGCAAGTTGGAACAGCGCGGGCTGCGCGACGCCCGCACCCGCATCGAGAGCGCGTACATTCACACCGTCCACGCCCTCTGTCGCCGCATCCTGCAGGAGAACCCGTTCGAGGCGGGCATAGACCCTGAGCCGAGCGTGCTGCCCGCGCCCGCTGCAAACCACCTCAAGCGCGAAGCATTCCACCACGCGCTGGCAAGCCTGCTGCGCCAACCGCGCGACTTCGAAACCGACCCGCTGATTGACCTCATCGCCGACTACCTGAACTTAGAGAGCGTTCGCGGCGACCCGTTGCAAGCGTTGTACGAACTGGTGCAGCGCGTCGCCGATGCCACCCGCCATCAAGGCTACACGGCAGACGATTTGGAGAACTGGAAGCGCACCTACCCCAGCGCGGAGGCGTTGGCGCTGCATTATGTGCGTGAAGCATTGGCGCAGGGGGGTGTAGGGGCGCACGGCACTGCGCTCTCGCTTCCCTCGCCCCCGCGGGGTGTGGGGGCGCACAGCCGTGCGCCCCTACCTACCTCTGCACATTTTGCGGGAGAGGGGGGTCAAGGGGGCGAGGGCAACCAAATCTCCCTTGCCACGCTGGACGACCTGCGCCTCCTTGCGGGGCAGCTGCAGGAGAGGAACCCCGACGCCGCGCGCACGCTGGCAAGCCTGCTTGCCGACTTCGACCCCGAACTGGAGCAACGCGCCTGCGCCATCGCCTGCGCCCTGCTGGAACTGACCGTCGAGTACCTGCGCGCCTACGAAGCCCTCAAACAGGCGCGCGGCGCCCTCGACTTCGACGATATGCAAATCCGCGCCTTGCAACTGCTGCGCAGCTCCGCTACCGTGCGCCGACGCTACCAACGCATGTTCCGATACACGCTGGTCGACGAAACCCAAGACATCGACGGCTTACAAGCGCAGATTATCGACATCCTATCGGCGGGCGGCAACCTAATGGTGGTCGGCGACGCGCAACAGTCCATTTACGGCTTCCGCTATGCCGACCCGCGCGTGTTCCAAAACTGGCAGCAGCGCGCCCAAAACGACGGCGGGCGACTTGTGCCCCTACAGGCGAACTTCCGTTCCCATCCTGACATCTTGGCGTTTGTAGAGCAGGTGTTTCGACATTGGTGGGGCGGGCAGTTTCTGGTGCTCCAGCCGATGCGCCCCGCCATGCCTGCCCACGACGAGGCGCGCGTGCAAGTGTGGGTCATGCCGCAGCGCGACCCCAACCAAGAGGCGCGTCTTGTCGCCAGCCAGATTCACCACTGGGTCTGCACGCAGAGCCTGACTGTGCATGACCCTGAAACAGGCGAGCCGCGCCCCGCGCAATACGGCGATTTCGCGCTGCTTTTCCATCAGTTCACGAAGGTGGCAGCGTTCGAGCAAGCGTTCCGCGCGGTAGGTGCGCCATACTATGTGGTTGGGGGCGGACGCGGCTACTGGACACGCTACGAGGTGTGCGACTTGACGAACCTACTGCGTGCGCTAAACGACCCCGAAGATGACCTTGCGCTGGCGGCGATAGTGCGTTCGCCGTTTGTGGGGCTAAGTATGGACGGGCTGATGACGCTCGCCTTGTATGCCGAGCAAGCCGAGTTGCCGCTATGCCTATGCCTGCAGGCGGACCTTGCGTTAGACCCCGCCGACCGCGAGCGACTGGAGGCGTTTCTGGCGTGGTTCGAGCCGCTGCGCGAGCGCGTGGGCGAGTGGAGCGTCGGTGCGCTGCTGGCACGCGCGTTGGAGGCAAGCCAGTACGAGTCGCGGCTACTGGCACAGGGCGAAACGGGCAAGCAAGCCGTCGCAAATGTGCGCAAACTGCTGGCGATGGCGCTGGAGCAACCGACGGTCGCCCCGCGCGACTTCGCCGCGCAACTCGAACTTACCAGTCGCCTCGAACAGCGCGAGGGCAACGCCCCCACTTACGAAGAAAGCGCGAATGTCGTGCGCTTCTACACGGTACACGCGGCAAAAGGGCTGGAGTTCCCCGTCGTGTTTGTCGTAGATACAGCGTACCGTGAGCGACCACGCGAAGTGCCACTGGCAGTCGATGCGGACAAGGGGGTCGTTGCCCTGCAGGTCGTCCGTCCCGAAGTGCCGATGCCATATGAGTCCGTGCCGCTCAAGATCCTGCGCGAGCAGTTAGACAAGCGGGACGAGGCGGAAGGGCTCCGTAAACTCTATGTCGCGCTCACGCGAGCGCGCGATTACCTGATTGTTGTGCTAACTAACGCGCCCGTGAACGCCTGGAGCCGCGGGTTGTACGGCGCACTGGCACAACACTTAGACCGACGCGAGTCGTTTATCCCGCTACCGAACGGCTCCCAAGGGCAGGTACGGTGGTTCTAATACCGACCGCACGGGCGGGGTTTACCAATTGCCCCTCCTCCTTGAGGTTCCCCCCGCTTCGCGAGGGGAACCTTAAGGCTGATAAGGGTACACCAGCCACACTCGTTCGGTGCGCGGAGGGGTGGGTTTTCGCAGGCAGGATCTCACTCCCTGCCCTCTCCCCCCTTATCAAGGGGGAGAGGGTAAAGGCGAGGGCGGATTCCATACCGCGCGTCGGGAAAAAGTTCCCCTGTGAACCCGTATTTTGTACCTAATCGCTGTACCCTTACTAGGAGGTTAGGAGGGGGGCGTGTCGAAAAACCAACGCATAGGCACTTAGTAGAGTTGGAGCGCTTCAGGAGGCTATGGGTTGACACGCACACGCGGTCTGCGGATAGGATTACTCTGTGGGAGCGCGTTGGTGAGCGGGCTGGCGCATCCGCCGCTGAGCGCGTGGGGGCTGATCCTGGGTGCGCCTGCCCCGCTGTTTTGGCTGACGCTGGCGACCCGCGCGCGCGTCGGCTTCGCCTACGGCTGGCTGTGGAGTTTCGTCTACTACCTCACGCTGGGGCACCCGCTGCTGTACCTGATTGAGTTGCGGACGGGCAGCGTTGCGCTGAGCGTCGTGGGGCTGGTGCTGGCGGCGGGGCTGGGCGCGCTGTTCGGGGGGCTGTACGGCATCTTGGCGTCGCAGATGGGGCGCACCCTGCTGGGCATACTGGGCGCGGCAGGCGCGTGGGCGCTTACGCAATATCTGCGCGGGCTGGGACCGTTCGCGTTCGTGTGGGGGCACTTTAGCGTCGCGCTCTACCATGCGCCGATTCTGCTCCAGCCTGCGGAGCTGGTCGGCGCGTGGGGAATGGAGTTCCTAATCGCGCTGTGGAACGGGCTGCTGGGCTACGGCGCGTGGCTGGTGTGGCAGCGACGGTTTCGCCCTGTGGTCGGCGTTGCGCTGGCGATTGTGCTGGGCGCGGGCGCACTGCTGGCGTGGAGTTCCGTCCGCTTCGGCGAGTGGCATCTGGCGAACGCGCGATTGAGCGCGCGCACGCGCCTTGTCGTACTCGTGCAGCCGAATGTGAACCTTGCGCGTGCGTACACGCCCGACGAGTGGACACCCATCCGCGAGCGCATCGCAGAACAAGTGCGCCGCGCCAGCAAACGCAGCCCCGACTGGCGCAACACACACACCCTGTCCGCGCGCCCCGACCTGATTGTGCTGCCCGAAGTAATCGAGCCGTACCCGATGCCTGACAGCCGCCCCGCGCTACTGTTCTGGCGCACGCTGGCGATGGAGACGGGCACAGCGCTGCTCCTGGGCGGCTACCGCACAGCAAACCCCGACACGCGCCAAGTCGCGAACACGATGTTCCTATTTTTGCCCAACGGCGACTGGCAGTACCATGACAAGGTGCAACTCGTGCCACTGGGCGAGCATGTGCCCTATCGGGAATGGCTGCCCTTTTTGCGCGTGTTCGGCGTGGTGGAGAGCGACCTGTATGCAGGCGATACGCTACAGCCGCTGCGGGCAGGCGACTTACGCATCGGCGCGGTCATCTGCATGGAGTCCACCTACCCGTGGATCGCGCGCGGGCTGGCGAACGCGGGCGCGAACCTGCTGGCGGTCGGCTCCAACGAGTCGTGGTTCGGGCGCACAGCGGCGTTGGAACAGCATCTGGCGTTCTGCGTGCTGCGGGCGATAGAGACGCGCCGCTGGATTGCGCGGTGCGCCCCAGAGGGCATCAGCGCGTTCATCGCGCCGACAGGCGCAGTCCGCGCCCGCGCGCCCGCGTTTGCCGAAGCCGCGCTGGACACGCCCCTCCACCCCCATACCACGCAGACCCTCTATATGCGCTTGGGGGACTGGGCGGTAGGGGTGGGGGCAGTGCTGGGAGTGGTAGCCCTCTTGCGAAGGCGTTAAGTGTCTTTGCAGTGAGATTTAAACGCAGCCCCCACCGCAACCCTCCCCGCGGGCGGGGAGGGAGCGGCGGTTCCTCCCCCGTCCACGAGGGAGATTCGGATGGTGGCGTGTCGAAAAACCAACGCACAGGCGCTTATAAGTTGCAACGGGAGGGGGGATAGTGAAGCGCAGGCTTAGGTACTGGGTTAGGAGCTTCACTAATCCCCCGCTGACAGGGAGCTTTTCTGTCATCACTTGCGGTCGGTGTTGACCGTCACTTGCCCTGTTGCACCGTCATAGAGGAGTTCGGCGTCAAGCAGTTCGCGTAGGACAGTGGGGGGAACCAGTATGCGTCCACGCACGATGCGTAGCCGTGCCTCCAGCGGAATGGGCTTGCCGTCCACCCGTACCTCGTTCTCGCGCACGCGCAGCACTGCCTTGCGCGCGCCCAGTTGCAGCGTGGCTGTTTTGCGCTGGTTGTCCCACTGCACCTGCGCGCCCAGCTGCTCCAGCACATGGCGCACAGGAATTAGCGCAACGCCGTCTTCTACTATCGGCGCGACATCGAAGGCAATTCGCGTGGCGTCCACCACCACCTCGAACTGCGACACGCCTGCAGGCAGTCGCGCGCCGTATTCGAGGCGCACCAGCGCATTCGCCTTGCGAGGCGCGGCGCTGCTTGGGGCGGGCGCGTTCGGCGCAAGGGCGAGTTGCGGCGCGCGGAGTTTTTGCCCGCGCATCTGCGGCTCCGTCTGCACACGGCGCAGTTCACGCGCCATCTGGGTAGGCGTTGTCGCCGTTGTCAGGACGCTTGGCTCCTGCTGGGGCGCGACGGGGCGGTTCGGACTGGGCTGCGCGGCGGCAGATCCATTCACTGTCGCCGTGAACGCAGGCTCGGCAAGCGCAGGCGTGACGCTTGGCTCGGCAGGAATCTCGGCGGGTGATTCGGGCGTGCGCAACCGAACCGCTTCGCTGGGGCGTGCCTTGGATGCGGCAACCGTGCGCGGTGCGCTGTCGACAACCGCATGTGCGGTTTCGGCGACCTGTACCGCTGGCTCTGTCACCTCAGGCGACGGCTCACGCTCCGTGCGCCCGCCAGGGTTGTTCACGAACACCCGCATCGGCGGCGTGCGCAGCGTCTGATTGCCGTCGTAGCTCCACACCTCGAGGGTGTGCCAGCCATTGCGCTCGCGCGTGGTGTCCCAGTTGTAGACATAGGGCGGGTAGTTGCGCAGCCCGCGAATCTGCCCGTCCACAAAAAACGAGACATAAACCGAGTCGCGGCGGTTCACACGCACCTCGATGGGCACAATCCCTGCAACCTGTGCGCCGTTGCGTGGAGCCACGATGGTCAACGGACTGTTGGGGTCGGGCAGTAGCTCGATGGGCATCGTGCGCTGGCTAATTAGCCGTCCCTGCGCGTCGTAGATTTTGACGACCGCGTTGTGCCTGCCAGGTGCCAGCCCCGCGCTCTGCAGGTGAAGCGTCAGCACCTCCGATCGACCTGTCAGGTGGCGCGTGGCAACAATGATGCCGTCTACTTCTACTTCCACCCAAGCTGCTCGCAGACCACGGAGTTGGAGTGTGAGTCGATTCGCTTCCCCTTTGCGCACTTGCGAGGTGACCTGCGGCTGCCAAGTGGCGATAGCCGTCGACGAGAGCCCCGTAAGCGCCAGCAAACTCAAAATCCGTTTCCGATTATCCATGATTCGACCTCCGTATCGGCGTGTAGCGCATCCCTCTGCCGCGCACACGGTTGACTCAATTCGCCATTTTTGTGGAATTCCTGCCGAATTTGGGGCAAATTCGCCCCGAATTTCCCCCAGACTCTTGACTTTTCGGGTCGCCATCGTATACACTAATCATGTCCGCAGGGGAGCGCTGGACAGAACGGACATGGGAGAGCGCAGGCGTTGGAGTCGAGCGAGGAGACGCAGGGTGACACTCCTTAGCGGCGCGATACCCAGTGGGCGTCCAAACACCGACGGAGGGATACAGGCATGGCGATGATGGACAATCAGTACGCGCACGAGGACACCATCCTGTGCACAACCTACATGGCGGATGAGGAACTCGTCTTTTATGCGAAACAAGGCAACGAACGCGCCACAGAGACCCTACTCAAACGATACCGTTCCTTAGTGGAGAGCAAGGCGCGTTCCTATTTTTTAATCGGCGCGGATCACGAGGATGTAGTGCAGGAGGGACTGATTGGGCTGTTCAAAGCGATTCGCGACTTTCGCGACGAGCGTGTGCATAAGTTCCGTCCCTTCGCCGAGTTATGCGTGACGCGGCAGATTATCTCCGCCGTCAAAGCCGCCACGCGCCAAAAACATGTACCGCTCAACGAGTATGTCTCCCTCTACCGCCCGCTCCAGAACCACCACAACGACGAGACCGACTCCAATCTGACCGACATCCTGCCTGACCCGAACACCCTTACCCCCGAAGAGTGGATTTTGCAGCGGCGCATTCCGCTGGCGGTGATGGCGATGGCACGCGAGCGGATGAGCGACCTCGAACGGCAGGTGCTGGATTTCTATCTGGACGGCTTGTCGTACAAGGACATGTCTGAACGGCTCTCCAGAGGCACCAAATGCATCGATAACGCGCTGCAGCGGGTTAAGAAGAAACTTATCCAGGTCTACGAAGAGAATTACGGCGAGTTATCGCAGTGTCCCCGTCGGCGACGGCACACCCGCATCACCCCCGAACTGGACGACAACTTGTTATGAGTATGGTCTTGGAGCGCACGGACGCGTTGCGCGTGGCGCGTGAAGTGCTACAGATCGAAATCGACGCCATTCAGCGCGTCGCTGATTCGCTCGACTCGCGCTTTGAGCAAGCCGTGCAGGTACTGTTAGCGTGTGCAGGGCGCGTAGTGTTGAGCGGGGTTGGCAAATCGGGCGCAATTGCCCGCAAACTGGCAGGCACTTTTAGCAGCACGGGCACGCCTGCAATCTTTGTGCATCCCACTGAAGCCGCGCATGGCGATCTGGGCACGATTACCGAGCAGGATGTGGCGATTCTGCTCTCCTTTCGCGGCGAGAGCGACGAGTTGGTGCTGTTGTGCCCCGCGTTGAAGCGGCTGGGCGTCTACACCATCGTGTTCACGGGGCGCGCCGACTCCACGCTGGGCAGGATGGCAGACTTGGTGCTGGAGATACCGATCGAGCGCGAGGCGTGCCCGCATAACCTTGCGCCGACCGCCAGCACGACGGCGATGCTCGCGCTGGGCGACGCGCTGGCGCTGGCGACGATGACCGCGCGGGGCTTTACGCCCGACGACTTCGCGCGGAACCACCCTGCAGGCGCGCTGGGGCGACGACTCCTGCTGCGCGCCTCTGATGTGATGCGCACGGGCGACGCGCTGGCGATTGTGCCTGAAACCGCGCCGTTGCGCGACGCACTGTTCGCCATTACCAAAGCGGGCGCAGGTGCAGCGTGCATCGTAAACGCTGACGGCGTCATGGTCGGGCTGGTGACCGACGGCGACATTCGCCGACGCCTGCTGCAGGACGAGACCGCCCTGTCGCGCCCCGTCAGCGAAGCGATGACCCGTAATCCCATCACCCTGCGTGGCGACCCGCTTGCCATCGAGGTGCTGGAACGCTTCCACAGCGCACCTGCGAAAATCGGCGACCTGCCCGTGCTGGACGACGCGGGCAGACCCATCGGCATGATTGTGCTAAAAGACCTGCTGCGCGCAGGGATAGTATGAGCCTATGCACACGCAACTGAATCTGGGCTTAATCGGTGCGGGGGGCATCGGGCGCCATCTGGCGTGGCAACTCCGCCCCCTGAGCGAAGCGCGACTGGCAGGTGTGTACGATGTTGACCCCACGCTCGCGCAGCATGCCGCCGAAGAGCTGGAGACCACCGCCTACGAGAGCCTCGATGCGCTCTTGGACGCGCCCGAAATCGAGGCATACATTCTGGCGACCCCGCCCCATACGCACCACGAACTCGGTCTGCAGGTTCTGCAGCGCGGCAAGCATCTGTTCTGCGAGAAGCCGCTCGCGCTCACTGTCGAACACTGCGACGCGCTGCTGGACGCCGCGCAGCGCGCGGGTGTGCAACTAATGGCGGGGCATGTGCTGCGCCTGTTCCCCCTGTTCTGGCAGTCCAAGCAGTGGCTGCAGGAGGGTGTAATTGGCGAGCCAATTGCCGTCAACCTGCAGCGGCGCGGCTACGAAATCAACCTGTTCCGCGAGGGCTGGCGCGCCGACCCGAAACTGAGCGGCGGCGTGCTGCTGGAGATGAATGTCCACGAGTTGGACTACCTGCGCTGGCTGCTGGGCGAGTATACCGTCATCGCGGCGCAGGGCTGCCAGCCCTACCCCGAACCGAACTTCACCCAGCACTGGCAGGCGATTCTGTGCTTCGAAAACGGTGTTATCGGCAGTATCGAATGCAGCATCATCGACACGCTGGGCGGCTACACGGTGCGCATCGTCGGCACGGAAGGCACGCTGGAACATACAGGTTTTAGCGGGGCAATCCGCCACAAAAAGCATGGCGCGCACGAGGTGAGCCTGACCCCCGAAGAGATTGGCACGCCTGAACCGTACTTGTGGGAGTTGCGCAGTTTCGTGCGGGCGATTCTGTACGGCGAGACACTCCCGTTCGACGGCTACGACGGGCGGATGGCGGTCGCGAAGGCGCACGCCGTGCTTCAGGCGATGGGGCGCGAGGCGTAAGCACGCTCAGGTATAATCCCTGCCGTGCTGCTGGGCATCGATGTGGGCAACACGCACACCGTGCTGGGCGTCTATCAATCGGGACGCTGGCATGCGTGGCGCGTGCATACGAATCCCGCCCGCACGGAAGACGAACACTACACCATGCTGCGTGCGCTGCTGGAGGCGGAGGGGCTGACCGCACCGATAACAGGCGTGGCGATATGCTCTGTCGTGCCCGCGCTGGAGGAGCCGCTGCGTCAATTGGCGCGTCGCTGGCTGGGCTGCGAGCCGCTGTTCGTGTCGCACACGCTGGAGTTGGGCTTCCGCGTGGACTACGAGCCGCCCACCGCCGTCGGCGCAGACCGTCTGGCGAACGCAGTCGCCGCCGTACAGCACTTCGGCAAGCCCGTGATTGTCGTGGACTTCGGCACGGCGACCACGCTGGACGCCGTCTCGCGCGAGGGGGTCTATGTTGGCGGCGCAATTTTGCCCGGCATCGAACTGATGCTGGAGTCGCTGGCGGGGCGCACGGCGCGCCTGCCCCGAATCGCCGTAGAGGGCGCATGCCAGCCCATCGGCAAAAGCACCCCAGAGAGCCTGCGTAGCGGCGTCATCCTCGGCTCCGTCGGCGCAATCGAATACCTGCTGCGCCTCTTTCGGCAGGAGCTGGGCGACGACGCACGGGTAATCGCCACAGGCGGGCTCGCGCCCCGCTTCGCGCCGAACTGCCCCAGCATCCAGCAGGTGGAGCCGATGCTCACATTAGACGGATTGCGCATTCTGTGGCAGCGCCATCATCGGGAGGTCGCATGAGTCAGGAGATGCAACAAGCGTGGAACGCGATTCGCGAGCGTGTCAAGCAGAAGGTGTCGGGACCGACGGTCTACCGCGCCTTGGACGCGCTGCAACTGGTGACCATCGAGGGCGAGACGGTCGTGCTGGGACTGCCCCACGAGGCATACTCGCTGGTGGGACACCTTAATAACCCCACTGTGCGCAAGTGGATCGAGCAGTACCTTGAGGAAGCGTATGCGTTCCGCCCGCAAGTGGTGATTATCGAAGGCGCGACGCTGCAGGACTGGCAACTCTATCAGCGCAAGCAGGAAGAGTTGCGCCGCCTGAGTGAGCAAGGCACACGCAAGCGCGAGGCAGAAAGCCGCGTCTACTCGAACTGGGAGGCGGTCTACGAACAGGTCGGACGCAAGTTTGCTGAGACGCATGGGCGCAGCCTCGCCAGCAACCGCGCCCGCTACCTCCACGAGATGATTACTTTCGTGCGCAACGCTATGACGCGCCTGCCCATCGAAACCGAAGCGGACGAACGACAACTGAACCGCATTATCGAGCGCATCGCCACGAATGTCGACGCGCCCGCCGCAATCGTGGCATGGATTATCCTTCACGCGCCAACTGCCTCTGAGACCGAACGATGAACCGCATCAAACGCCGCGAACGGCTGTTGATTGGCATACTGGTCGTGGTGATTATGGTGGGCGCGCTTGCGCTGATTCGCTCGCAGCCGTGGGGGCGCGTCGACCTGCGCCCCATCAAGCCCGACACGCCCGACTGGATTGTCTGCGTGCGCCTGAACGACGACGCCTACGGCGACCTGATGGTTATCAAGCCCGACGGGCAAACTCTGATGCTCACCGAAGACGACTACGACGACCGCAGCCCCGACTGGGCGCCCGACGGCAAGAAAATCGTCTTTTCGTCCAATCGGCGCGACTATGTGTACCAACTCTGGACGATAGACCCCGATGGCAAGGGGCTGGCGCAGCTGACGCTGGGCGGCGGCGCGAAACTCGCCCCCGTCTACGACCGCGACGGGCAACAGATTCTGCATGTGGCGCAGGGGCTGGTGACGGAGATTGATCCCAAAGGCGTGCACGCGCTGCAACTGATTCCGTCGGCGTCGCAGATGATTCAGGTGCGCGAGGAGTACGGGCAGGTCGCTTTCCGCTACGCAAAGCGTCCTGACCCGAACCTTGTCGCCGCCGTGCAGCGCATCGACGAGGGCGAGCAGGTCGTGCTGCAAGACCTTACCGTCGCGCAGCAGCAGTTCACCCTGCCCGTCGTGATTGCGGGCGAGCAGGTGGACATCGATTGGGCGCCGCAGGGCAGGAGCTTAGTAGTGAGCGGCGTGGGGCTGGTAGTGCCCTTGCCAGAGGGGGAGCGGCGCGTTGGGGGCGTCATTCGCTTCGATTTTGGCGAGACGACGCGCGAGGTGCAGCCGCGCCCGCTGTGGCTCTCGCCCGACAATACGGAAGCGGCAATTGAAGTCGTCTGGTCGCCCGACGGCTCGCGCGTGGCGTTCGTGCTGTGCAAGCGGCGCAAGGATGGCACGCTCCAGCGCGTCGGGCTGGCGACCGTGCCCGAAACAGGCGGTCCGCCGACACTGATTGTGGAGGGCGAGGTCTACCACCCGCACTGGGCGCCTGACGGGCAGCGGCTCGTGTTCGCGATGGGCAAGCCTGGCAACCGCCAGATCTATACCGTGCGCCTCGATGGCTCCGAACTGACCCCGCGCACCCAATCAGGCGACCACATCACCCCGCGCTGGTCACCCACCAAGTGAGCCGCGCACAGGTGGACACGCAGTTCCCCAGCGCACAAGGGACACCTACAGATTCAGCCCTGCGATATACTCGTTCAGTTCGCGTTGGGCGCGGGCGCGCTGCTCCTGCAGCCGCTCAATCTCCGCGCGCGCCTGCTCAATCTCACGCTCCTGCTGCGCTAACTTCTGCACATACCGCCGATACAGGTCGGAGTTGCGATCCAGCGCGCGCATGTTCTCGCGAATGCGCGCTTGGTCGTCCGTGATGCTCTTGATGCGTGCCTCCTGCTGGCGGATTTGCGCCTCAATGTTGCGTATCGCGCGGCGGCGGTTCAGGATGTTGCTCAGCGCCTGCCGAATCGGCTCGCTCAGTTGCTGATTCTGCGCCAGCACGCGAATCGTGTCCTCATCTTCCTGAAGCAGCGCAATCGATTCCTGCACCGTGCGCTTTTGGACGACACGGAGCGTAGCGGTCTTGCGCGGCTGCACCTCGACGGAGAACCGATAGAAGGTCGGCGTGCGCTCGAACTTGGCAGGCTCTACCAGTTCCCAGCCGTCTTGGTAGGGCTGCTCCACCAGCACGGTGCGCGGCTTAT
>Ga0197142_1001798_pt1 | contig 19290 bp, 19 predicted proteins | sample GBS60_MetaG_FD_148614 | JGI IMG/M metagenome (GOLD analysis project Ga0197142, IMG submission 148614) | Sediment microbial communities from Great Boiling Springs, Gerlach, Nevada, United States - GBS 60_MetaG | ecosystem: Environmental > Aquatic > Thermal springs > Hot (42-90C) > Sediment... | reverse complement strand
GCCTGGGGAGCAGTGGCACCGGCAGGGATCGTCCAGGCGCGAGTTTCTTTGGGGCCGGAAGTAAAGTAGGTGCGCAGACCCAGCAGCTCGTAGGTGGCGCGGATCAAGGATTTCAGCCCCCCTTCTTTCACCCCCAGCGACTCTAGATAAGCCTGTCGCTCTGCAGGCGGCAGCTCCACCAATTCCGCCTCCACCTGGGCTGAGACCACCACCACCCGCGCCCCTTCCGCCTGGGCCACTTGCCGCACCTGCTCTACCCACGCGTTGCCAGTGGCCAGCTCCGTTTCCGCTACGTTGGCGGCGTAGATTACCTTCTTGCGCGTGAGTAGCCCCAGCCCCTTGATGGCGGCCTCCTCCTCCGGACTAAGGGGCACCAGGCGAGCTGGCTTGCCCTCGTCCAGAGCAGCCTGTAGCTTTTCCAGGGCCTGCAGCTCCACTTGAGCCGTTTTGTCGGACTTGGCCTGCTTGCGCACCCGCTCCAAACGCCGCTCGATCTGCGCCAGATCCGCCAGGGCCAGCTCCAGGTTAATCACGCCTATGTCTCGCAGGGGATCCACAGAGCCGGCCACGTGGACAATGTTCTCGTCCTGAAAGCAGCGCACCACATGCACGATGGCGTCCACCTGGCGGATGTGGGAGAGAAATTGGTTGCCCAGCCCCTCGCCTTTGCTGGCGCCAGCTACGAGCCCGGCAATGTCAACAAACTCAATCTGGGCGGGGACGATTGCCGCCGAGCCGCTGATCTTGGCCAGCACCTCTAGGCGCTCATCCGGCACCGCCACCCGCCCTATGTTGGGCTCGATGGTGCAAAAAGGAAAGTTGGCCGCCTCGGCCTTGGCATTTTCGCAGAGGGCGTTAAAGAGAGTCGATTTGCCCACATTGGGCAGGCCAACAATGCCAGCTCTGAGCATGAGAGGCTAGGGTAACGGCAAGGGGATCCGTTGCGAAACTTTAACTATTCTGACGTTAGCATTGGTTGCCGGTGGCTGCTGCTCCCTCACCCCCCTCCCCTGGAATTGCCCTCAGACCCGCTCCAAAAAGACCACTCCCTCAACATGGCCCGTCTGGGGAAAGAAGTCAGCGGCTCGCCATTGGGTTAGGCGGTAGGATCCCTCGGCCATCAGGATTTGCAGGTCGCGCGCCAAGGTGGCAGGGTGACAACTAATGTAGACGATGCGCTGGGGTTGTCGCTGCTTTAGGATCTCGAGCACTTGCCGGTCACAGCCGCGCCGCGGCGGGTCCAACACCACGATATCGGCAGGAGGCAGAGTCGGCAAAACCGCTTCTACTGTGCCCTGGAAAAATTGGGCCGAGGCGATGCCGTTGAACTGGGCATTGTAGCGGGCCTGGGCCACCGCCGCCGGCAGGACTTCCACCCCTATCGCCCGTTTGGCCCGCCGGGCCAAGAGCAGGGTTAGGGTGCCGATGCCGCAGTAGGCGTCTAGGACGATCTCCTCGCCGCGCAGCTGGAGCTGATCCACTATCCAGGTAAAAAAGGCCTCCGCCTGCTCCGTGTTGACTTGAAAGAAGGAGGTGCTGTCAATCCAAAAGGAAAGACCGGCCAATTCTTCCCGCAGGGATCCCCGCCCGGCAATGACCTCCGTTTGCGGGCCAAAGATGACGTTGGTGCGGGCCGGGTTGAGGTTAAGACAGACCCCCACCAGGTCGGGGTAGCGCTGCAGCCAGCGCTGGGCCCACCTTTCCAGATGGGGCAGGTCGCGGCTGCAACTGACCAAGGTGAGGAGCACCTCACGGGTGCGGCGGCCAATGCGCAAGCCCAGATGGCGCAGGTGGCCCTGGTGGCGGCTTTCGTCATACACGCTCCAGCCGGTTTCCTGCAGATCCTGCTTTATTTCCCTTAGGAACACATCCAGCCGCTCGTCCTGCACAGGGCATTGGTTGAGGTTCACCAGGCGGTGGCTGCCGGGTCGGTAGTAGCCCATGCGCAGCGGCTGGCCCTCTGCTTTGGCGATGGGGTAGGTGACCTTGTTGCGGTAGCGCAGCGGCTGTGGGGATCCCAAAATCGGGACGGGCTCGGGCAGGGAGAGGCCGCCAATGCGCTCCAGGGCATCCCGGAGAATTTGCTGCTTGGTGGCTAGCTGCTGCTCGTAGCTGACGTGCTGCCACTGACAGCCACCACACTTGTCGGCCACAATGCAAGCGGGTCGCACCCGCTGCGGCGAGGGAGCAAGGAGGGAACGAATTCGCCCGACCAGGTAGTTGCGCTTAATCTCAATGACCTGGGCCACCACTCGATCCCCCGGCACACCTTGAGCTACAAACACTACCCGACCCCGCCCGTGGCCAAACGTATGGGCAATGCCATCGCCCTCGGGGGTTAGGTCGGTGATCTCCAGGGATAGGAGATCCCCTGGCTTGATGGGATCAGGGGCCAGAGAAGGGATGGGCTGCTCCATGGAAGAAGGTGGGGCACTCCAAATACCAATGAGCGGGGACTGGAGTCAATCGAACGAATCCAAGGCTCAACTCGATACGCAAGAACATCCGGCAACCGAAAACTCTATTGTGGCATTGGCCGGGATGCCTGGCGATCCGCCGGAACCCTATTTGCCTGGTTGCAGAGGGGCTCGAGGCTGGCTCCCCAAGCTGCGCCCAAGAGCAAGGTTATCAACAGGTGAATGCGGCCATCCAAGATCACCACGTCCAAAAGCCCCGCAGCAAAAAACGCCGTCAAGGCCAGTAAAACTCCCAAGAGGATCCCGTCCTGGGAGCAGCGCCAGGCTTGCCAGCCCCGCACCCAGATCCAACCCCACAGAGCCAAATAGCCCACTAGCAGAGGGATCCCGCCTTCTGCAGCTAGGTGCAAGTACAAATTGTGGCAGTGGCCCAGCAGCTCCGGCGGATCCTGGGCATTGTAGAGGGCAGGGAAGCTCTGCCAGCCCCAGCCCGTTAGGGGACGCTCCCGCACCATCTGCAGGGCAAAGCGCCAGGCCTCCAGGCGGTTGGCCGTAGAGCTAAAATGGGGGGCCTGCGGATCCCAGGTGTCCGCCAGCCGGCTCCAAATTAAAGAAGGCACAACCGCCCGCCAGCCAGGCCAATCCAAAGCCGCCGCCAAGCCGGCTAGCCCCAGGCCGGCCAGGAGGGCGATCCCCCACCAGCAGCGCCGCAGCGCCAATCCCATCAGCAGTGCCAGCCCCCCTGCCCCCCAGCCGTTGCGGGAGGCCGTCAGCAGCAACAGCAGGGATCCTAGCCCCAGCATCACCGCCAGCCCTGCTCTGGTGAGGCGGGATTGAGTTACCCCCCACAGCCCCGCCGCCAAGCACAGGTGGATCACGAGATAAATGGCCAGGAGATTGGGGGAGGTGAAGGCCGCCGCCGGCCGCTCCCCGGCAGCCACGCCCGTAATCCAGAGCGGCCCCAAGAAGAGATGCCCCCTCCACCCCCACAGAACCTCTCCCCAGCCCAACAGCAGCATCAGCCCACTGCCTAGCACCAACACCTGCGCCAGGCGCCGGCGGCTGAGGGGATCCCTCAGTGCCCCAGCTAAGGCTGGCAGCATCAGCAGAAAAGGCCAGTAGTTAAACATCCCCAGCAAGCTCAGCCGCCAGTCTTCTGCCAGCAGCGCCGTTGCCACCGCCGCCAGGCTCAGCAGGCCGGCCAAGTGCAGCAGGGGATCCCGCCGGAGCTGCTGCCAGGAGCAGCCATAGCTCTGCACCGTTCCCACCACCGCCAGCAAGAGACTGGGGGCCAGGTTGACTGGGATCAGGGCTGCTGCTCCCAACAGCCAGCTTTGCGGCTGAGGTGGCCAGGAAGGCGGCAACCCTTTTGAGGCCTCCCCCTGCCAGGGGCGGCAAGACAAGATTGGCCTAGCCATCATTCCTCGTCGTCAAGGGGGATCCCTGGTCGTACCCGCCCCTGACCAAAGTAGCGGCCAAACTGCAGCTCGTACACCTCATCTTCATCCTGGGTTTCCACCCACAGCTCGGAGCGGGCATAGCCCACGCACAGCAGCCCGTAGCCCTGCTCCTTCAGCTCCCGCGAGATCCCCATCGCCTCCGGCTGGTAGAGGGATCCCTGCCGGATCCGCACCGCACAGGTGGTGCAGGCGCCGTTGCGACAGGCAAAGGGCAGTTGGATCCCTTGGGCTTCGGCAGCCTCCAGGATGTATTGGTCGGCAGGTACCTGGATGAGATAGTGGGTGTCTTTCTGGCGGTCGTGGATGTGAACCGGGTAGGAATGCATGGAGGAGAAGGGCCTTTTCCAAGATCACTTCTCCATGATCCCATAGGATTTCAACGGGGTTAGGCTACTTCCTTGCTCCGTAGGATAAGCTGAAGGCAGGGCCCCAAGGAGAGCAGCCTATGCTAGAAGCCCACAATTCTCCCCTGCCCTCAGTGGAAAAACTGCCAGCCACCTTCTCGGCTGAAGTTTTTAACAAGCTCATCGAGAGCAATACCGAAACCCGCCCCTGGGGTAGCTTTACCGTTCTGGATGAGGGCCCCGGCTACAAGATCAAGCGGATTGTGGTGCTGCCTAAGCATCGCCTCAGCCTGCAGATGCACTACCACCGCAGCGAACACTGGATTGTGGTTGCCGGCACTGCCAAGGTTACCTGCGGCGATGAAGAGCGGCTGATCACCACCAACCAGTCCACCTACGTGCCCCCCTGCACCAAGCACCGCCTGGAAAATCCCGGCGTCATCCCGCTGGTGATCATCGAGGTGCAAAACGGCCAGTACCTGGGCGAAGACGACATCGTCCGCTTCAGCGACGACTACGCCCGTGCTACCGGCGAGCAAGCAACCCAAGCTCCCTAGAAAGGGGAGAGGGTTATCAGCAGCAGGGCGGCCATCAAGCCCAGCGCCACCTGCAGTGCCTGTCCAAAGGCCGGATGGCTGGTCACCACTTCGCCAGAGCGGCTCTGGAAGCGGGCCAGATCTAGGTAGGGAACTGCCCCCCGCCGGAACCATCCGACAACCGTTCCCTCCTTGCCAATTAGGCCTGCGGCCTGCTTGGCTCCAAATAGGAAATTGCCCAGCGGCCCCAGCCGAGAAACATAGCGCAGGAAAATCATCCCCGTCTCACCCTGGAGCTTGAGATCGGAGCCAAAGCGGTAGCCCGGATCCCCTCGCCCAATCACCCGCCCCTCCAACTGCATCGGCAAGCCGCGCAAGGGGCTGGCGTAGGGGTTGCTCATCGCCTTCAGCACCGTCAACGCCGGCGGGTTTTCCAAGCTGGGGTACATCACCGTCATCTTCAGCAGCAGGCCCAGGCTGGCTCCCGCCAGTGCCAGGCCGGCAAGCATGCCGTAAGACCCTGCCTGCAGAGCTGGGATCCCGAGCACCATCCCCAAGACTGCCCCCAGCCACTCGGCATTCAACAGCAGCAGATCCCTGAGAAAACTGCCGTAGAGCTGCTGGCGGTTGAGCTGCTTGCCCTGGGCCACCACGCTGGCCATGTCGAACTCCACCGGCAGATCCAGTTGTTCGGCATAGGTAGCTAGCGCCCGCACCCGCTTGCCGGTAAGGGGATGGGTGGAGTTCAGCTCCATCCACCCGGCCCAAGGGTTAAACAGATCCCACAGAAACACCCTGCCCACTTGGCTGGGATCCGCAGCCACCCGGTAGGCTGTCCCGGCTATCACCGCCGCCTTGGCATCGTAGATCCCTAAGGCCCGCGTCCCTTCCAGCAGGCGAGCACTGCGCTGTCGGGCTTCCTCATCCTGTTCCCGTTCCCCTTCTTGCACGATGCCGAAGGCAATTTTCACCAGCGCCCGCGCCAGGGCATTGGGGTTGCCGGTGGTTGCGGCGGCAAAGTGGTCGGCAAAGTACTCCCGCACCCGCGACAGATACAGCACCAAGTAGGAGCCGGCCACGTAGAAAAAGTAGGCGACCAGAGCCAAGAAACCTATGTTTTTGCCGCCTCTGCGATCCCGGCGTGTGTCGCGCACATAGACGTAGAGGAGGTAGAGGAGCTGCACCAGCGTGGCAGCCAGGGTCATGACAGCGAAATCCCAGTGGATGATATGCCCCAGCTCGTGGGCGTAAACTGTAGCCACCTCTTCATCTTCCAAGTAGGTGAACAAGCCCTCGCTGACAACAATGCGGGCGTTATTGGGCAGGCTGCCATAGCTGAAGGCGGTGGGGTTTTGATCGCGGATTAGACCCAGCTTCGGCTGCTTCAGCTTGTACCGGCGGCAGACCCGTTCAATCACCTCCGCGCTTTCGGGGCTGCGACGCCCGATTTCCGCCAGGCTCACCCACTGGGTGCCGTAGAGGCTGTGCTGGATCCAGTCCATCAACCAGGGGGACAAAAAGAAAATCAGGGCGTTGAAGGCCAGGGTGAGCAAAACAGCAAAAAGGAGAGAGCCAAAAGAGAACCCCCCTTCCAAGGTGCCGAAAACGGCCAGGGCCAGCACAAACACCATGCCAAACAATAAGCTCAGGGTTACGCCGGCGGCCAGAGTGAGGTTGCCGGCAAAGCTGGCCAAAACCAGCGAGACCCCTGTCTGAGGAGCGCGATACCGGCGTCGGGTCTGACCGGTTTTGAGACCCGAGGTGGCGGGATCCAACTCTGCTAAGGTGCGGCTGGGATCGAAGCAATAGCGGCTTAGCCAAATGCTCAGGAGCCGCAGCTCATAGGGGTTGAGACTTTTCAGAGGTTCCAGCCACAGGGCCGCTTCCACCGACAACGTTACCGTGGAGACGGCGCTGGGGTTGCGGAACAAGGTGGGCAGCAAGGGCAGAACTTCCTCTTTTTGCCCAGCCGTGAGGCTATGAAAACCCAAGACCGCCTGGCGCACCACGCTCGAAGGTTGAGGCAGGTCGGCGGTGAGCAACTGGCGGTCTTGGACAAAGCAGTAGTGGCTTAGATCCAGCTCCCAAGCGCTTTTGAGCTCCGGCACCAGGCTTACCTGCGTCTGCCAGTCCGCCTGTCGCTGGCCAATGGGGCGGCTGTAAAGGGCCAAGCGCTTGACTTGGGGGTAGCGGCTAGCTATGGCCTTCTGGAACCAAGCGGTCAGTTGCTCATAGTTGGGAGTGGAATCGGCAGGGCGATTGAGCAGGATCGCCAAGGCGTAGTCCCCAGGGCTGTCTTGGAGGGGCTGGGCCTTGACTTGGACTCGCAGGCACAAATCAGCTAGAGCCCGCTCCAGCCACTGTGCCACTTCCTGCTCGTTCATAGCTATCTCCTAGAGTAGGTGAGTTCCCTCCAGTGGCTTGGCAACTTGACAGCAGCTGTTCTCAAAGATCTCTTGCTGCTCCTCTGGGGGGGAGGGCAGCCCAGGCAAAGGGGAGCTGGGCTACACAATCGAGCGCTGCCCCTCGGGGCTAATGCCGATGATGGTGAGCTGACAATCGAGCAGCTTAAAGCCGTATTTTTCCGCCACCTTCTGGCTAATGTTGAGGATAGCGTTGTTTTTAAACTCGATGACTTTGTTGGTTTTAATGCAAACCAAATGGTGATGGTGGTGGGGGGCCGGCTGGTTGATCTCGTAATGTTTGTGGCCTTCCGTCAGCTCCAGCTCCCGCAAAATGCCCATGCGCGTCATTAGCTTGACGGTGCGGTAGATAGTGGAAAGGCTAATTTTATGGCCTTCTTCCTGCAACTTCTTGTGCAGCTCCTCAGCACTTAGGTGAGTTCCCTCCGGGAGGTTTTGAAAGGTTTGTAGAATGATCTCCCGTTGCCGAGTGGCTCGCCAACCCCTAGCGTTCAGCTCTGCCTTGAAAGCTTCCTCCGTATAGACCATAATCCTGCCCCTCCACTTTAGGCAACGTTGCCGTGCCCCTCAATAAGTTCTGTAATTGATAATAGCTTTCCTGAGAGCCCTGCCAGCGCTTTTTAGCTAGCCAAGGGATCCCTTGAGGAGCAGCCACGGCGCCTCCTTCAGCCCGCAAGGGGAGAGCCCTAGCCATCGGGGAGGAGCTAGCCTGCTCTTGCTGCCGGCAAGTTTGGGCTACCATGCTCAGGAAAAGGCCCGCGTAGTTGGTTTGGGGGAAGGCAGAAAAAGATGCGCTTTGAGCAGCCCAAAACCTATTCCATTTCTCTAACGGGCTGGGGTTTTTGGCTGGGATCCCTAGCTGCGGCAGCTTTGCTAACCGGCCTTGGCCTAGGCTGGCTGGTGGTTGGCCTAGTAGCCCTGCTTTTGTTTTTGCTCTCTCTGCCGGTGCTGGTGCTGATGGCCTTTCGCTGGTGGGCCCGCCGCTGGATGGCAACGGATCGCTGCCCAGTCTGTGGCTCAGAGGCGCAAGCCCTTGAAGGCAGCTGCTTCTTTTGTCCCAGTTGTGGCGAGCCCCTGTTTGTTGCCGATGGACACTTTTACCGGCAAACGCCCCCCGGCACCATCGACGTGGAACCTGTGGAAGAGAACGGCTGGGAGTTGCCGAGCTGAGGGATCCGCTGGAGTGGCGGGCTGGTGTTTTTAGAGGGCACTTGCAGTGAGCAGGGCAGCGCACCCCTATTGCCAACGACGGCGACGGGTTTGGCTGATTAGGGGGCTGGTGGCGATCTGGGGGGCTATGCTCTCGGCAGCGCTCCTGCTACTGGGCGCAGCTCCTTTTTCCCAGGCAACGGCGCAGGGATCCCTGCAACCTCAGGTGGAGGCCTACCTGGCCCAGTTGACCGATCGCGGCTTCTCTGCCAAGGCCCAGGGGGTTTGGCTGCAGGTGGGCGACCAGGTGTTGGGGCAGCACCAGGGATCCACCCCCCTGCCGGCGGCCTCCCTGACCAAGGTGGCCACTACGCTGGCTGCTCTGCAGCAGTTTGGCCCCCAGCACCGCTTTGTTACCACCTGGTTAACCACGGGTTCACTAACCGCTGAGGGAGTCTTGCAGGGGGATCTCTGGGTGCTGGGGGGAGAGGATCCCTTCTTCGTGTGGGAAGAGGCCTTCTTGGTTGGCAACGCTCTCAATGGTCGGGGGATCCGCCAAGTGCGCGGGGATCTGGTGGTGGTAGGTCGCTTTTACATGAACTTTTCCCAGGATGTAGCCCGCTCGGGAACTCTGCTGCAGCAGGGGCTGGATGCGCGGCGCTGGCCCCCAGAAGCCCAGGTCCAATTTCAGACCTTGCCCCCTGGCACCCCCAGGCCGCAAGTGGAGATCTTGGGCTCGGTGCGGCTTGCCCAGCAGATCCCAGCTACCGCCCAAGTTTTGCTTAGGCACGAGTCGCCCCCCCTCATTCGCCTGCTTAAGCTAATGAATCTCTACAGCAACAACTCCATGGCTGAGATGTTGGCAGCTGCGGTGGGAGGAGCAGAGCGGGTGGCCCAAATTGCCCGCAGGGCAGCAGGGATCCCGCCCGCAGAGCTACAGCTAGTCAACGGCTCGGGGTTGGGGGTGAAAAACCGCATTTCTCCGCGGGCCAATGTAGCTTTGTTGCAGGCAATTCAATTGCTTCTGGAAAAGCAAGGGCTCTCTCTAGCAGATGCCTTTGCTGTCGTCGGCCAAGATGGGGGGGTGTTGGAACGACGGCTGTTGCCAAGGATGATGATTGCCAAATCTGGCACCCTGAGCGGCATCAGCACCTTGGCGGGGGTATTGCCAACCGAGAAGGGGGACATTTGGTTTGCCCTAATGAACGGCGGCGCCCCTTTGGCCAACCTACGTACCTGGCAGGAACAATTCCTCAGCCAGCTGCAATCGCAGTGGGGAGCCCCTGCTACCTTGCCTGAGCACTGGAGGCCACGCTGGAGGGATGGGGGATCCCGCCTTCACTTTGCCCTCAACTCCTCCACCCCAGGCTATCGCTAACGGCCACCCTACCGCAGGCAGGTTTTCCTACCGCCGCCCAGAGCTTTGCGGCACCTTTGGGTAAAGAGCTTTGCCTCTGGGGCGTACAGGAGTCGAACCTGTGTAAGGCAAATTATGAGTTTGCTGCCTAAACCGCTCGGCCAACGCCCCTTCTTTCTCTACTCTAGCGCCCCTGTCTAGATCCTCACTAGGAGGGTTCGGCCCACTCCTAGGCCCTTCTGACCTACTCCTCTTCCTCCATCTCGAAGTCTTCCACGAAGTTATCGCCAATCAGGTCGTCAATCTCCTCGAGATCCTCGTCCAGGGTTATCTCAGGAACTTCCATCGGCTGCTCCAGCAAGCGACCTTCTTGGCGTAGCCAGTCCAGGATGGAGAGGCTGCCACTGGAAGGCAAGACTACCGGCGGTTGATCCCGCGGCTCCTCCCGTAGAGAAGGATTGTGGTAGTACATACTTCTTCCTGTCTAGGAAAAGGGAAACTGAGGAAAGACGCCTCCCCTCTCGGGAGAGGAGGGCGTAGCGGCCAACTCTTAGCTTAGCCTAGGCCTGCCAGGCCTGCAAAAAGCGCTGCAGCACCCGCTCCAACTGGATGGCTCGCGCTGCTTTAAACAACAGCCGATCCCCCCCCTGCACCTGCTGCAGCAAAATTTCTAGGAGGGTCGATTCGTCCTCACAGCGCTCTATCTCAGCCGCCGGCCCTTGCTCAATTAGCGGCTGCATTTCCCCGTCAGGATCCAAAAGCAACAGCCGCTCCAACCCCAAAGGAGCAGCTGCGCGCCCCACCTCTGCATAAAGCTGAGGGGCATGCTCCCCCAACTCCCGCATGGGGCCGAGGACGGCCCAGCGCCGTTTCCCCGGGGTTTGGGCCAGAAGCTGGAGAGCCGCAATCATCGCCTCTGGCGAGGCATTGTAGGTCTCATCCCAAATCTCCACATCTCCTGCCAGCTTAAGATGGCGGTTACGCCCCTCCAGAGGTGGGGGCAAGAGGATAGGCTCTCGCAGGCGGTCCCAATCCAACCCCAAGCTGCGCACAGCCGCCAGCACCCCCATCCAGTTGAGGGCGTGGTGTCTGCCTGGCAGGGGCACCGGCAAGGTCAAGCCCTCCACGGTTACCGTTTGCGCTTGCGGATTCCACTGCCCTCGCAGGTTACCTTGGTCGAGGCCGTAGGTGAGGGTTGGTCCCGACCACACCCTGGCGGCAGTGGCTAGCAGCAAGGGATCCTCACCGTTAAGCAGAGCCACTCCCCCCTGGCCTAGCTCCTGCAGGAGCTCACACTTGGCAGCGGCAATGGCCTCGCGGGATCCCAGTCGACCAATGTGGGCAGTGCCAATATGGGTAATCAGGGCGTGGGTGGGCTGAGCCATCTGGGCCAGGCGGGAAATTTCGCCAGGACCGCGCATGGCCATTTCCAGCACTGCAAACTGGTGCTCAGGTCGCATCTGCAGCAGCGTCTGCGCCACCCCAATGTCGTTGTTGTGGTTGGCTTCGCTCTTGAGAACGCTGCCGTAGCGGGAGAGGGCAGCCGCCAGCATTTCCTTGGTCGTGGTTTTGCCTACTGAGCCAGTAATGGCCACCACAGGAATGGCAAACTGCTCCCGCCAGGCTCTGGCTAGGCGCTGGTAGGCAGCCAGGGTATCGACAACCCGAAAATGGGGTGCAGCCACCGGCTGCTGGCTGATGACGGCAACGGCCCCTTTGCTGAGGGCTTGGGGAATGAAATCGTGCCCGTCAAAGCGTTCTCCCCGCAGAGCCACAAAGATTGCTCCCGGCTGCAGCTGGCGGCTGTCGGTACAGAGGGTCTGAACCGGCCAGCTCAACAGCTGGGGATCCCCCTGCAGAGGAGTTTGCAGCAGCTCAGCCACCCTTTGTAACGTCAGCATGGGTTGACCCTCCCGCCAGCTAAAGTCAGGGTAGAATAGCCAAAGGAAGGTTCGCCTGCGGCAAGTTCTCAGAGCCCCTTGGCTAGGCTACTGGCCGCCGCAGGTGTTGGACGAGAGCTTGCAGACCCAGCAAGTAGCTATGGGCCCCAAACCCACTGATTTGCCCAATGGCTACAGCAGCAATGTAGGAGTGCTGGCGGAAGGGCTCGCGGCGGTAGATGTTGCTGAGGTGAACCTCTACAGTGGGCAATCCCACGGCAGCAATGGCATCCCGCAGAGCAATACTGGTGTGGGTGTAGGCGCCGGGGTTGATCAGAATGCCAGCGTGCTGCTGGCGGGCGCGGTGAATGGCGTCGATGAGCACTCCCTCATGATTGGACTGCAGGATCTCCAGCTTTACCCCCAGCAGCTCTGCTTGCCGCTGCAGAGCCTGATCAACCTGCTCTAGGGAAACTGAGCCATAAATGCCCACCTCTCGTTCCCCCAGCAGGTTGAGGTTAGGACCGTGCAACACCAAGAGGCTCAAGGGTTCGCCACTGGTGGCAAGGGCAGTCGGATTAACGACGACGAGGGGATCCATCTTCTACCGGAATGGGTGCAGGTTGAGGCTGAGGACTTCCCAGCAAGGCATCAATGACACGTTCCACCCATTCGCGGATCTTTTCCAGGACTTTCTCTACCCAATCCATCCGACTTGCCTCGTAGGAGTTGCAAAGCTCTCAAGGGAGTCTAGCCCCTCGACTTTCTATGATAGCCTTCTTTTCCAAGGAACAGGGCCATCTCAGCCGGAAATCCCTAGTGCAGAGCACTCAAGAGCAGAATGTCCACAGCCAGCAGAGCCCCGGCAAAGGCCAAGAGGAGGCGGACGATCTGGCGTTCTTGCTTGGAGCGATGGGATGCCCAGCGGAGAGATTTGGGAAGGCGGCGGAGCATACTACTTGAGAAGCGTCGACCTACGCCTATCATGCCCCATTCTCCCCTTGGCGGATCCCAGCTGAGTTCCCCCCGTTGGGGGAGGGAAGCTGGGCTGTAGTGGCCAATTTCCTTGTAGAGTGAGGGTTAATCCCTTTTTTCTTGTCGATGACCACTCCCCTAGCCCAAGCTGAAACAGTTCTTCAGCGCTGCTGGGATCACTGGCAAGCTCTGGCCAGCCGTCCAGACCTGCAGCCGGAGCTTAAGGCTTTGTCCGCTTTGCGCAAGCAATTGACGGCGCGGCTATTTTCCATTGCCGCCTTTGGGCTGGTCAACCGCGGCAAGTCAGCTGTTTTGAATGCCCTAGCTGGCGAGGCTCGGCTGGAAGTGGGGCCCCTAAATGGCGTAACGCAAAAGCCGCAGTCTCTGCTATGGCAGCCAGGGCCAGGGATCCCTTGGCAGGTGCGGCTCATCGACACCCCCGGCTTAAACGAGATCAATGGCGAGGCGCGCGAGCAGTTGGCCTGGGAGGTGGCCCGGGCAGCGGATCTCATTCTGTTTGTGATTGCCACCGATCTCACCCAGCTAGAGTACCAGGCCCTGCTGGAGCTGCGCACCCTGCACAAGCCCCTCCTGCTGGTGTTGAACAAGTGTGATCTCTATTCGGAGGCAGAGCTGCAGGCCATTTGCGAACAGATCAGCCGCCACCTGGACTGGCTGTCGCCGCAGGCACTCTTGACGGTGGCCGCTTGCCCAAAACCCCAGAAAGTCCGCACCCACTGGCCCGATGGTCGTATTACCCTGGAGTGGGAGCGACCCGCACCCCAGATTGAGGCTCTGCGAGGCCGAATTGTGGAGATTTTGCAGACGGAGGCAGAATCCCTTTTGGCCCTGAATGGGCTGAAGCGGCTGGAGCGCCTCCAGGCCCAGCTGTGGCAAAAGCAGTGGCAGTATCACGCCCGCTCCTTAGAGCAGTGGAGTACGGCCTGCGCCCTTGGCAAGGGGGTAGCTGTGGGCTTGGCACCCTTGGGCTTGGACCTGCTGCTAGCGCCCCTGCTGGATGGGCTGTGGCTGTTGGGCTTGGGAAGGCGGCTGCGCCTGCCGTGGGGAGCCCTCCGCAGGGCACTAGGGGACTTGTGGAGACCGCTGCTCTTCAACGGCTTGCTGCTGCTGTTGGCCGAAGGGCTGGGTAGCTGGCTGGGGGGAGGCTGGGGCAACAGCCTCCTGGCGGGAGTGGTAGCAGGAGTGGGCCTATACCGCCTGGGCTCTCTAGGGCCGCCCCTGTTGACCCGCTGGGTTGGCGAAGCGTTTGGCTTAGGGGCCGTCCTACGGGATCTCATTGGCAGCAAAGAGCTACCTGCCAAGGTCTAGGGAGCGCCTAGTCCTGCACCATCTCGGCAGCATGGTAGGAGCTACGCACCAGAGGCCCAGAGCGCACCTGGCGAAACCCCATCTGGCGGGCAATCTCCCCCAGCTCGGCAAACTCCTCTGGTGTCCAGTAGCGCTGCACAGGACGATGGGCCAAAGAAGGCTGCAAATACTGCCCTAGGGTAAGCCGGTCGCACCCCACTGCCAGCAGATCCCGAAACGTCTCCAGCACTTCCTCGCGGGTCTCCCCGTGCCCCAGCATAAGGCCGGACTTGGTAGGCAGATGGGGATCTAGCTCCTTCACTGTTTGCAAAACCCGCAGTGATAGGTCGTAGCCAGAACTGCGCCGCACCACTTGGGACAGCCGCCGCACTGTCTCGATGTTGTGGTTGTAGCAGGCTGGCCGAGCTGACACCACGCGGGCAATGCAGTCGCGGTCGCCGCGAAAGTCAGGAGTGAGCACCTCGATCTGGGTGTTGGGACAGCGCCGCCGAATGGCCTCCATTACCTCCACGAAGCGGCCGGATCCCTGGTCCGGCAGGTCATCGCGAGCTACTGAGGTCAGCACCACGTAGCGCAGCCCCAGCAGCTCAACTGCCTCGGCCACCTTCTCCGGCTCTTCGGGATCCAGGGGGGCGGGCCGTCCGCTGGTCACTTGGCAAAAGGAACAGGCACGGGTGCAGACTCCACCCATCAGGAGAAAGGTGGCAGTCCTTTGGCTGTAGCACTCGGCCCGATTGGGGCAGCGTCCCTCCTCACAGATGGTGTACAGGCCCCGCTGCTTGATAATCTGCTGCACCGCTGCGATCTCACTGGCTTTGCCAATGGAACGCTTGACCCAGCTGGGAAGAGGGCTAGCAGGCATGGACAGAACCGCTGGCTTAGTTTCTGCGGGATTGAGGTAGGGTTTATTTTGGCATAGAGGCTGCCCCTACGGAGTAGCTTGGGCGCTTAGGCCACCTGCGGGGTGGTCAGCATTTGGTCGACGATGCGCTGCAGAATTTGAAAGCCGGTTACCGCCTGCCACCCTAGGATCCCCAAGATGACCCCGTTGAGCAGCAAGTGGACGTTGCGGGCCCACACCTTTTGCCCATCCTTCATCAAGGGCGCCAGAGCAGCAGAGCTGGCCACCAAGGCTACAATGCCTAACCCTGCTAACAGGTGAGGCCCGACAAACAGCTTGCCGTTTTTAAGGTAGGTCACCCCCATACCCCCTAGGGCCCCCAACACCATCAACAGCAAAAAAAGAGATCCCGCGAGAAAATGCCGCTGGCCAAACTTACCCTTAATCAGCTCCTTGCGCTCTTCCGCTGAGGCAGTGCGTAGCCTTCGCACCTGCAGACCCAAATAGAGGGTATAGAGGGCTAGGGCAGAGGCCAAGATCATTAGCACAGGATGAAAGAAGGGCAGGGCTAAATCCAACCAGCGGGGAAGTTGAATGCTGCTCATAGAAACTGCACACCCAAGGGAGAGCTACTCCCAAGTTAACATAAATTAATCTCCTCTTCTGCCCCAGGGTCGCCCATAGCCTCCAGCACCTGAGGCAGCCTCGGGGTGATGGCCGCTGGCAGCCGGCCAGGTTGCCAGCTGGGCAGGGGGGTAGCGCTGCCCATCCCAACTCCCCTCAGCTGGATCCCTTGCAGGAGGAGCGCCGGCTGCCAATTTGGGCACAGCCCCGCCAGGATTGCCTTGGCCTCAAAGGCACCCCCTTGCTGATCCTAGGAGCGCAGGGCATCTCCTAGCTGGACATGCAGGGTCTGGAGGAGGAGACGTGGCAGCAAGAGGAAGCCGGGCACGGTCTCGAGAAATCTCTTGGGTTAGGACTGCCAAAAACGGGATCTGAAGGTGAAAACGGCAGGGCAGTTGCCGGAGGGCGGCCCCCTTGTTGGCTCCAGGCAGGAACTGGAAAGCCTAGGAGCTGATGGCCTACAAGCAAGGATTCCCTTGTCTTGAGATCCCCCCAGGACTCCAGGTAGCTCGGGATCCCTCGACAAGGGGATCTCCCCAGGCAACAAAATCTGGCCTTCGCAAGAATTGAGCCCCCCGCCAGGGACTGCCACTTGCTAGAGTCCTAGGCCGAGCAGATCCAGCTGAGCGGGGGGGAGGCTTTCCTCACTGTAGGGCAGACACTGGCCCAGCCTGAGTCAGCGGCAAGGGATCCCCGGCTACCAGAGCCAGCAAGTTGGCCCGCAAAACAGAAGCTGGCTGTTCTCCAATGGCCGATCCCACCACTTCTCCTTGGCTATCCAAAAAGAGAAAGTGAGGGATCCCGTTAACCCGATAGCGGCTCAACTCCGGCAGCCACTTGGGGTTGTCCACATTCAGCATGACAAAGTTAACCTGCTGGGCAAATTCCGCTTTCAGGTTGGCCAGAAGAGGCGCCATGGATCGACAGGTGGTGCACCAATCGGCGTAAAACTCCACTAGGGAGGGCTTGCCGTTGGCCAGTGCCTCCTCCCAAGGCACAGCCTCTGCTGCCAAAGTGGCCAAGCTGGCCCTGCCCTGCTGAGCTTGGTTGGCCAAAAACAGACCCGCTGCCAAAAGCACAGCTACGGCAGCAACCAGCCCATTGCGCAGCCATTTTGCCCACTTTTCCCCCCTGCGCCCTTCCTTGGCCATGGCAGATTCCCTCTCGGCAGACTGGGGGATTTGCTCAACTCAGGTTATCCATTGGCAGCTTTGCGGCGATTGCGACGGGCGGCCACTGCTTTCCGCTTGCGCTTTTCCAGGCTGCTTTCAAAGTGGCGATGGTTGCGCAGATCCCGCAAAATGCCCGCCTTGGCCACTTGGCGCTTAAAGCGGCGCAGCGCCGATTCAATGCCTTCGTTTTCGCCAATCGTTACTTGCGTCATAGAGAACTCATCCCCTCCCTCAATTAGTTGAACAGTTCTAATGCCTGGATCCCTATCCTAAACCATCTCCGGCCCGCCTATTGGGCGCGGCTGCCAAAGTTGACCCCGGAAACCACCTCCCCCTCTCGCAGGTTCACCGTCAAAGAGACCGTCGCCCCTACGGCAGGAGAAGGGGAGGGTGTTGGAACTGGCATTGGGCTGGGGGCAGTGCCGGTTACCGCTTGCACAAACTCAGCAAAGCTGGACACGCGCGTGTAGACCCCATAGAAATTGGGCTGGGCGCAGCCTTTGCCAAAGCTGGTGATCCCGGCCAGGGCAAAGCCGCTGCCGCTGGGCACGAGCAAAGGCCCCCCGCTGTCGGCCTGACAGGTATCCACACCCCCCTGGGGAAAGCCGGCGCAGAGCATGGTGTCTAAAATGATGCCGTTGTAAGACTGGGGCGCGTTGCACACCTCGTTGGCGACGATGGGAACTTCGGCCTGTTGCAGATCTAGAGCAAAGCCGCTGGGTTCCTGGTCAAGGGTACGGGGGGAGGTGGCCCCCCACCCCAGAATGGTGGCGAATGTGCCGGGGGCGGTCAAGCTGGTTTGGTTGGGCAGTACCACTGGCAGGGTGGGCAGAGCCACCGGCCGCGAGAGGCGCACCAGGGCAAGGTCGTTCCCCCCCAGTTGCCCCACCTGGGGATTGTAGCCGGGGTGGATGACGATTTGCGCAGCGCGAATGCGCTGGCCGGCGCCAAGCTGCAGACGGGTTGTTCCCACCAACAGATCCAGGTTGCGGGCGTTCACCACCTGCTGACCTTGATCGTTGAAGAAGCAATGGGCGGCGGTGAGCACCCACTCCGGGGCGACCAGGGATCCAGCGCAAAATTGCGCCTGAAAAGGATCCGGCTCCGCCGCGTTCAGCAGGGCCACCATCCAGGGAAAAGCCCCCGGCTGAGCCGGCCTGCCGCCAACAATCCGACCTAGCCCTGAGGGCGGCCCAGTAAACACCCGCCCTGGGGGCAAGATGGCAGTGACGCGGTAGGTGCCAGGAGGCAAGTTAGAGAAGCGGAAATTGCCGCTGGCATCGCTGAGGGTGCTGGGCTCCCCCCCATCGAGGCGACCATTGCCGTTTAAGTCCAAAAAGGTAGTCATGCCCGCCAGCCCCGGCTCTCCCGGATCCCGCAGGCCATTGCCGTTGAGGTCGTCAAAGTGGGATCCCTCAATTTGTCCTAGGAGGGGGGAGAAAGAACCGCCCGAACTGCCGCCGCCACAGGCACTCACACCTAGAACTAGCCATAGTCCGAGAACAGCTCGCCAAGCGCTGCTTGCCTTAAGACGGACAAAAGGTTCTGCGGAGCCAAACATGGGCAGCTTTTCCAGCGGGGGTTCTCCAGCCAGCTTCAGGATATCAGCCCTGCTTGCTTCGGGGCTGGGCTCTCAGTTGCCAAAGGCTAGCCTTTGGCGGATCCCTAGCGCCACTGCGGCGTCCCCGCGGAGGTGCTTAACTCAAGAGAGCAGCCTGGCACAGACAAAGATAATATGAAGGGCGAGAGGCAGGCCTAGCCCTTGTGAGGTGGAGCCCAGGGCACGCTGTGCCAGGGGAAGTCCACGCCGGCAGGCCGCCATTTTTTGGCAACCCAGACACTCCAGTGCAAAGGGATTACCCATGCAGGCTATCACCTTGCTCGGCTCCACCGGCTCGATTGGCACCCAAACTCTGGACTTGGTGGCCCAGTATCCCGATCGCTTTCGGGTTGTTGGCTTGAGTAGCTACAGCAATGTTACCCTCCTGGCGGAACAGGTGTGGCGGTTTCGCCCCCAGATTGTGGCCATTGGCCGGGAGGAGCTGCTGCCGGAACTGCGGTCGCTGCTGACCGGGATGCGACCCCTACCGGAGTTGGTGGCGGGCACGGAGGGTCTGTGCCAGGTGGCAGCCCACCCCGCCGCCCAGCGGGTGGTGACCGGGATCGTTGGCTGTGCCGGCCTCTTGCCCACCTTGGCCGCTATCCGCGCCGGCAAAGACATTGCCCTGGCCAACAAAGAAACCCTGGTGGCAGGCGGCCCGGTGGTGCTGCCCCTGGTGCAAAAGCACGGCGTCAAGCTCATCCCGGTGGACTCAGAGCATTCGGCTATCTTTCAATGTTTGCAGGGGGTGCCAGCGGGATCCCTGCGCCGCATCTGGCTGACAGCCTCAGGGGGGGCCTTTCGCGATTGGCCTGCCGAGCAACTGGATCGGGCAACTCTGGCGGATGCCCTCAAACACCCCAACTGGGTGATGGGGCGCAAGATCACCATCGACTCGGCCACCCTGATGAACAAGGGCTTGGAGGTGATCGAGGCCCACTGGCTGTTTGGCTTGGACTATGACCACATCGAAATCCTCATCCACCCCCAGAGCATCGTTCACTCTCTGATTGAGCTGGCCGATACCTCGGTTCTGGCCCAGTTGGGCTGGCCGGATATGCACCTGCCCATTCTCTACGGCCTCAGTTGGCCGGAGCGCTTGGCCACCCCTTGGGATCCCCTCGACTTGGTCAAGCTGGGATCCCTCACTTTTAAGGCGCCGGATCACCGCAAGTATCCCTGC
>Ga0197142_1001797_pt1 | contig 19294 bp, 16 predicted proteins | sample GBS60_MetaG_FD_148614 | JGI IMG/M metagenome (GOLD analysis project Ga0197142, IMG submission 148614) | Sediment microbial communities from Great Boiling Springs, Gerlach, Nevada, United States - GBS 60_MetaG | ecosystem: Environmental > Aquatic > Thermal springs > Hot (42-90C) > Sediment... | reverse complement strand
CTTATAGCATTGGGAAGCGGAGGACTTATAGGTCAAGGATTGGGAGGGGGAAAACAGAAACTTGCTTTTTTGCCTGAGATACATACTGATTTTATTTTTGCTCATATTGGCGAAGAACTTGGGTTTATAGGAGCCTTTGCAGTTGTTTTTCTTTTCTTCTTGTTATTTATTAAGGGGTTGAGTATTTCATTAAAGCAGTCTGAACCCTTTAATTATTTTCTTGCTTTAGGAATTACTATTATGATTTCAATTCAGGCTTTGATAAATTTTGCAGTTGTAACTGGATTAGCACCAACAAAAGGATTGCCTTTACCATTTATAAGTTACGGAGGTTCATCTTTGGTTGTTAATCTTATGGCAGTTGGTATTTTGCTAAACCTTTCTCAATTGTCTTCAGAGACTCGATATTCTAAAATTTTTATTCAACCAACTTCAAAGACAAGAAAGTACAGATATTATTATAGAGTAAGAAGGCTACAATGAAAGTAATTATAGCAGGCGGTGGAACAGGCGGACATCTCTTCCCAGGGATAGCTCTTGCTTCTGATATTAAAGAGAAATATCCCGATGCACAGGTTATATTTGTTGGAACTGAAAGAGGTTTGGAGTCAAAGATTATACCTAAAACAGATTACGAACTTAAATTAATCTCTGTTAGAGGTTTTGTAGGAAAATCCTTAAATGATAAAGTAAAATCTTTATTTAGTCTTTTAAAATCCTTTAATGAATGTAAGAAGATAATAAAATCTTACTCACCTCAAATTGTATTTGGAGTTGGAGGATATGCCTCTTTTACTCTTGTTTTAATCGCCTCATTAAAAAAGATTCCTACGGTAATACTTGAACAGAATACTATTCCGGGATTAGCTAATAAAATTCTTGGTAATTTCGTATCAGCCATTGCTATAACTTATCCTGAAACTATAGAACATTTTCCTAAAGAAAAAGTATATCTTACAGGGACTCCCATAAGAAAAGAAATTTTATTGGGTGACAGAAAAAGGGCATTTAAAATTTTTAATCTCGAGGAGCATAGACAGACTCTTTTAGTTTTTGGAGGAAGCCTCGGAGCGAGAAAAATAAATAAAGCTATGATAGATGGACTTTCATATTTAATTCCACTCAGGGATAAAATCCAGATCATTCATCAAACAGGTGATACAGATTACAAATGGGTTTCAGGAGAATACGAAAAACTTTCATTTAAGGCAACAGTGCAACCCTTTATTTATGAAATGGCAGAAGCATACTCTGTTTCTGATCTTATAGTATGCAGGGCAGGAGCTTCCACAGTGGCAGAAATTACAGCACTTGGAAAAGCATCTATTCTAATTCCCTATCCATATGCAGCATATAACCATCAGGAAATGAATGCAAGACGGTTACTTAGCAGAGGCGCCTGTGAACTTATTCTTGATGGAGAAATTAACGGAGAGATTTTAGCTAAAAAGATAATAAAAATTTTAGATAATAGCAAAATTAAAAAGGAAATGGAGATAGCATCTCTTGCCTTTGGTAATGCAAAGGCAGGAGAAAAAATAATAGAGATAGCAGAGAGTCTGATAAGGAGGAGGAATGTATCAGTATAAGAAGATCCATTTTATTGGCATTGGTGGAATTGGAATGAGTGGTATAGCAGAAGTTTTACACAACATGGGATATACAGTAACAGGCTCAGATATAAGAGAGTCTGATACTGTAAAAAGGCTTAAAAATCTGGGAATAAAAGTATTTATAGGACATAATGAGGAAAACATTAATCATACTCAGGTAGTAGTATTTTCTTCTGCTGTAAAACCAGACAATCCTGAAATTATTAAAGCAAAATCATTAGGGATTCCTGTAATTCCAAGAGCTGAAATGCTTGCTGAACTTTGTAGACTTAAATATTCAGTTTTAGTTGCCGGTGCTCATGGTAAAACTACAACAACTTCTTTGATTGCTGAAGTTTTAAATCATGCAGGTTTTGATCCAACAGTTGTAGTCGGTGGAAAACTTAAATCAATTGGAAGTAATGCCAGATTAGGACAAAGTGAGTTTCTTGTGGCAGAGGCAGATGAAAGTGATGGTAGTTTCCTCAAACTAAATCCTACTGTATCAGTTATAACAAACATTGATAGAGAACATCTTGATTATTTTAAAAATATAAGAAGAATCAAAAAAGCTTTTTTGGAGTTTGCCAATAAAGTTCCCTTTTACGGAGTATCAATCCTTTGTAAAGAATGTAAACATATAAGGAGTTTGATCCCTAATTTAAACAGAAGATACATTCTTTATGGTTTCAATAATAATGCTGATTTTTACAGTAGAAATATTGAATATAAAGATCAAAGAACTTATTTTGAAGCTTTTTACAGAGGTAAATCTTTAGGAATTTTTACACTTCCTATCCCAGGTAAGCATAATGTTTTAAATGCTTTAGCAGCTATAGCTGTTTCGATGGAACTTTCTGTTCCTATTGATAAGGTAAAATCCGCCTTTGAAAACTTTACAGGTATAGGAAGAAGATTCGAATTTAAAGGGGAAAGAAAGGGTATAAAATTTTATGATGATTATGGTCACCATCCTACAGAGATTAAAGCAGTGCTTAAAACCGCATTATTGTTAAAGCCAGAACGTCTATGTATAATTTTTCAACCCCACAGATATACACGTACCAGAGACCTTATGGAACAATTTGTCTCTGCTTTTAAAACAACATTAAGAAAAAAGGACATTTTATTTCTTATGGATATATACCCTGCAAGTGAATCTCCTATTAAAGGAGTAACTGGAGAGATTTTATATAAAAAATTGAGAGACTCAGGAGTCAATGTCATATTTAATCCAGATAAAGAAAAAATTAGGGAAGACATTTTAAAGGAAATAAAAAAAGGTGATATTGTCTTTACAATTGGAGCAGGTGATGTTTATAAGATTGGAGAGTCAGTAAGAGACCTATGCAATTAATGGAAAAATTTTTTAAAGAAAAGGGTATAGTTTATAAAAAGAACGAAGCTCTTTCTAATTATACAACTTTACGAATTGGCGGTGCTGCTTCATTTATAGCTTTTCCAGAGGATGAACAAATTTTGAATTTACTTGAAGTATTAAAAAATGAAGAATATCCCTTTTATATTATTGGTGGTGGTAGTAATTTACTTATTAGTGATAAAGGTTTTAAGGGCGTAATAATAAATACGAAAAAAATGAATAAACTTTATCTTGACGGATTTACTCTTACTGTATCTGCAGGAGTAATGCTTGGAAGAGTAGTTACTTTTTTGGCAAAAAGGGGGCTTTCAGGAATGGAAGGTCTTATTGGTATTCCAGGGACAATTGGAGGTGTAATAAAAGGTAATGCAGGATCCTTTGGATATGAAATCAAAGACTGTCTTATAGAGTGTGAAATTATTGATGCTCAATTAAAGAAAAAGGTATTGAAAAAAAATCAAATTAATTTTCATTATCGTAGTTCAGGATTGCCAGATAATGTAATAATAGGTCAAGCTAAATTTTATCTAAAAGAAAGCAATGGATTAATCTTTAAAAAAATGATAGATTTTTTAAAAAAGAAACAGTTAACACAACCTCTTCGTGCTTATTCTGCAGGTTGTGTCTTTAAAAATCCACCTGGTTTTTCAGCAGGAGCATTGATTGATAAAGCTGGTCTTAAAGGTTTACAGGTTGGGAATATAATGGTAAGTCCCATTCATGCAAATTATTTTATTAATTTAGGAAACGGGAAAGCTTCTGATTTTTTAAAACTTATGGAAATTGTTCAAAATAGGGTTTTCAAAGATTTTGGAATTGAATTACAACCGGAAATAAAAATTTTGGGGGATAAACCATGAAAGTTGGTGTAATAGCAGGAGGCATATCTTCGGAAAGAGAAGTATCTTTAAGAAGTGGGCAGGCAGTATTTAATGCATTAAAGGAGCTTGGATATAATGTGGTTTTTATAGATGCCGATATTGAACTCTGCGAAAAAATAAAAAAGGAAAAGATTGATATAGCCTTTTTAGTATTACATGGTGGATGGGGAGAAAATGGAGCTGTACAGGGAATGCTTGAAGTAATGGGAATTCCTTACACTGGAAGTGGAGTTTTAGCTTCTGCTTTAGCTATGGATAAGGAGGCAACAAAGAAAATTCTTCTTTATCATGGCATACCAGTTCCTCCTTTTAAGGTTATCAATTTAGCAGAATATGAGAAATTAAATATAAAAGAAATAGTTTTGCCCTGTGTTGTTAAACCTTCTCAAGAAGGTTCATCTGTAGGAGTAAACATTGTAAAAAAAGAGGAAGATTTAAAATCAGCCATTGAAGAGGCATTTAAATACGGTGATAGAGTAATAATAGAAAAATTCATTGAAGGTAAAGAGATTCATATTGGTGTACTTGGAGATAAGGCTCTTGGTGGAGTTGAGGTAAAACCCAAAAAGGGATTTTACAGTTACGAAGCAAAATATACTAAAGGTTTGACTGATTACATACTTCCACCAGAAATTGATAAATATCTTTATGAAAAACTAATGGATTTAGGGTTAAAGGCTCATAAGGCATTGGGATGTAAGGGAGGAACAAGAGTTGATATGCTTATAGATAAAGAAGGGAATCCCTATGTGCTTGAAATTAACACTATTCCAGGAATGACAGAGACTTCACTTTTACCTAAAATTGCGACTCTTGCAGGTTACAACTTTAAGACTTTGGTGAAAGAAATTTTAGAACTTGCAATAAGAGAAAATGAGAAATAAAAAAATAATTTATATAGTAATTGGTGTTTTGTTTGTAGCAAGCCTTGTTTTTTCCCTTTATAAATTTTTCACAGTAAAGCAAATAGTTATTATTGGTAATAAACATTTACCAGAAAGTGAAATAAGGGCAATTTTAGGTATAAAAGAAGGACATTCAATCTTATATCCTTCTTCAAAAAATATTTATGATAGATTAAAAAAATCACCGTGGATTAAAGAAGCAAAAATAAGAAAAGATTTAAATGGAAAGCTTACGATTTTTATTCAAGAGTCAATTCCGACTGCAATATTACATTACAAAAGCAGATATTATCTTGTTAGCAATGATGGAGAAATACTCGAAGATTTTACTGATAAAATTCAAGAATCAAAAATATTCCTACCTGTTATAAAAGAAATTGACCCTTTCAAGAATAAAAAAACACTTACAGATGCTCTGGACTTGATAAATTTTGTAAAAACAAAAAAATACGTAAATCCTGAAGATGAAATAATTATTACAGGTTCAACATCAGAGAATTTAACTTTAAATGTAAACGGTTTCCCTATTATTGTAGGAACAGGTGATTACGAGACAAAATTTTCTAAATATATGATTGTTGTTACAGAATCACAAAAACGTGGTCTATCTTTAGAATATGTAGATTTAAGATTTCCAGATAAGGTAATTGTAAAACCGATACAGTGATGAATGATATTGACAAGGGAGTTAGATGAATGGGTCTTTTTAATGTTATTGACATAGGTAGTACAAAAATATCTATTGCTACAGGATTTTTAAATGAAGACAAATTTTTAATACAGTTTTTAAATAGTTACAACTCTGCTGGATTAAAGAAGGGTAGAGTAATAGATATGGAAGGGTTAAGTTCTGCAATAAAGAGAGCTCTTGAAGATGCAGAGGCACAACAAAACATTAAAATAAAAAAAGCTTCTGTGTGCTATTCTGGATTGCATGTAAAGGGTATATACAGCAGTGGAGCTGTAAGGATAAGAAAAAAAGAAATAACAGATGAAGATGTAAATTTTGCTATAGAATCAGCTACTGCAATGTCATTGCCTGCTGACCAGGAAGTGATTCATGTATTGCCTGTAGAATTCATAGTCGATGGCAACAGTGGTATAAAAGACCCAGTAGGAATGAAAGGACTAAGGCTTGAATCAAAGGTTTATACTATCACAGCCTCTTCCAATCAAATACAAAATATTATTACTTGTTGTAGTAGAGCAGGAGTTGAAGTTGAAGATGTAATTCTTCAAGGAATAGCTTCCTCTGAAGCTGTTTTAAATAGCCATGACAAAGAGATAGGAGCAATGGTTGTTGATATAGGAGGAGGTACAATTGATTTAGCAGTATTTTATGAAGGAAGTATAAGACATATTGCTACTTACGGAATTGGCGGAAATCATATTACCAATGATTTATCAATAGGACTTAAAATTTCCCATAACGAAGCTGAAAGAGTAAAAAAGCAATTTGGAGTTATTTTACCTGATATTAATTTGACTTTATCAGACAATATTTCCAGAAAGGAGCATCATTCTAATAATCAAAGGCTTATTGAAAACATAGCAGAAATAGAGATAATTGGTTTAGACAGGCAGCCTGTAAAAATTCCCATGTCTATAATAAAGGAAATTATTTATGCAAGGTGTGAGGAAATACTCGAGATTATAAAAAAAGAGATTTTTTCTCTTCCAGAGGATATTAATATTTCCTCAATTATTTTTACTGGTGGAACTTCATTGATGTCAGGTTTTATTTCTATGGCTGAAGCTTATTTATCAATTCCATCTCGAATTGGCAAACCAGATACAGGAATTAGTTCATTATGTTTAGAAATGGGATTGAACGATAGCTATATTTATGAAAATGATAACTTTTTAACAATAAACACTCCAGAGTTTTCATCTGCCATAGGTGCATTGATTTACAAAATAAAAACAGGGTTGTATGAAGACCATAGTGAAGGTTTTATTAAATTTATTGATAAGATTAGAGCATTAATTAGGAATCTAATAAAAATTTAAAAAGGAGGGTTGAACCATGTTTGAAATTGAGGAGGCTGAAAGACCCGTTGCAAAAATTAAGGTTATAGGTGTGGGGGGTGCTGGTACAAATGCTGTCAATACAATGATTTCTGCTGGTATATATGGAGTTGAGTTTATAGCAGTTAATACAGATATTCAACATCTTGAAATATCATTAGCACCAGTAAAGGTTCAGATTGGTAAGGAGCTTACAAGAGGACTTGGTGCAGGTTCAGACCCAGAGCTTGGCAAGAAGGCAGCTTTGGAAGATAAAGATACTTTGGTTTCATGTATAGAGGGATCAGATTTAATATTTATTACTGCTGGTATGGGAGGAGGCACTGGAACAGGTGCTGCTCCTGTTATAGCCTCTTTAGCAAGACAATTGGGAATCTTAACTGTAGCTGTTGTAACCAAGCCTTTTTATTTTGAAGGTAAAAAAAGACTTCATAATGCAGTTGTTGGAATTAAAGAGTTAAAAAAGTATGTTGATACAATAATAATTATTCCCAATGATAAAATTCATCTTGTCGTTGAAAAGGGAACTCCATTAGTTAAATCCTTTGCTATAGCTAATGATATTTTAAGGCAGGCTATTCAAGGTATTTCTGACCTTATATTAAGTCCTGGATTTATTAACAGAGATTTTGCCGATGTTAAAACAATAATAGAAAACTCAGGCAAAGCAGTCATTGGAATTGGAACTTGCCTAAAAGAGGAAAATGCTAAGGAGGCAGCATTGAAAGCAATTAGAAATCCTCTTTTAGAAGAAACATCAATAGAAGGTGCAAGAAGAATTCTAATAAATATTACAGGAGGATTTGATCTTACCCTTGATGAAGTTCAGGAAATCGCATCTACAATTTATGATGTTGCCCATGAAGAGGCTAATATAATATTTGGAACAGTTGTTAAACCTGAGATAGAAAATGAAATATATGTTACTGTTATTGCTACAGGTTTTGAGGATAAACCTGAAGAAATTGAAATATCAACCACAGAAAAATGGATGCCAAAAAATTCCAATGTTTCTCTGAAAGAAACAAAAAGAATTATTTCTAAGAATATTGGTTCTTTTTCTTCTTTTATGAAAAAAACAGATTTACCTTCTTTATTCCCAAATGAAGACCAACAAAAGAAGTATTCACAGGAAAATATTGATGAAATTAATAAGACCTCATCAGAACTGATCGAAGAATCTGCCGATAAAATAGAGACGAAAAAAGAAAAAGAAATCAAAAATGATGAACTTTCAGATTCCCAATTCAAGGTAAAGGTATTAAAGGAGCCCTTTAAGGAGATTCCTGATGATATCGAAGATGAGACAGATATTCCTGCTTATTTGAGGAAAAAATACAGAATAATTGATGAGAAAAATAGTTGATAAGATTAATTCCATTATTAATCAAGAAAGGGGAATAATAAAAAAAGAACACGGTGGAAAAATTAAAATATGTCTCATTTATCCAGATCTTTATCAGATAGGTATAAGTAACTTAGGCTTTCAAACAGTTTATAGACTTTTAAATGAGAGAAAAGATGTTGTTTGTGAAAGAGCTTTTCTTCCCTCCAATGAAGAATTAAGGGATTATGAAAATTATCCTCTTATTTCCTATGAAACAAAGACCTACCTTTATGAATTTGATATATTAGCTTTTAGTCTTTGTTTTGAAAATGATTATCCCAATATTATAAAAATTCTTGAATTAGCAACCATTCCTTTTCTTTCTTCTGAACGGGAAATTTATCATCCCTTAGTTATTGCTGGGGGTGTTTTATGTTTTTCCAATCCAGAACCAGTAGCTGAAATATTTGACATAATCTTTGTTGGAGAAGCAGAGGAATTAATAGATAATTTTATAGGGATTTATAAGAGGGTTAAAGAGCATTCCTATGAGCAAGATTTCAAAAACAATCTAAAAAGAGAAATCATAAAATTAAAAGGATTTTATGTTCCTGAGGCATACAAGGAGATTTACAGAAATGGAAAAACTCAAGGAAGAGAAATTCTATGGAAGGATGCACCAGATAAAATAAATAGAGTTTACTGCGAGAATTTTTCAGAAGGATTTAGTTATTCCCAGATTACAACTTCTGAATCTGTATTTCCTGAAATGTTTCTTCTTGAAACAATGAGAGGATGCCCCTTTAGCTGTAGATTCTGCCTTGTAGGACATGTTTATAAACCTGTAAGAAAAGCATCTTTAAATAAAATAATTGAAAAAATTGACAAAATCAAAAAAGAAGGACATTCTTCAGTAGGTATCATTGCTCCATCCCTTACAGCTTATACAGAATTAACAGAATTATTTAAAATTCCCGATGTCGAATTATCCTTTACTTCCTTAAGGGCAGACAAGTTTACGATGGAAATTTTGGATGCTTTAGCAACTCGTAAAACTCTTACTTTAGCACCTGAAGCAGGGTCAGAAAGATTGCGTAGAGTTATTAAAAAAGGTATATGTGAGAATGATATATTAAACATTAGTAAGAGGCTTTCAGAAACTAAACTTGAAAACTTGAAATTATACTTCATGATAGGATTACCCTTTGAAAAGGATGAAGATATAGATGAGATAGTAAATCTAATAAACAAAATAAGAAATATTTTTCCAAGAAAGCTTACTGCAAGTATAAGTGTTTTTGTTCCAAAACCTTTTACTCCCTTTCAGTGGCACAAAATGGAGGAGTATGAAAAAGTTACAGAGAGATTAAAAAAACTCAAAAAAGATACTGCTAAAATTAAGGGATTTAAGCTTGTCCATGAGGTGCCTAAATATTCATATATGCAGGGTTATTTTGCAAGGGGTAATAGAAAAGTATTAAAAAATATAGAAAGAATTTCAAAGGGTTCAAATTTTAGCAAAATCTTTGAAGAAGTAAAGGATTTTGTATATGAAATAAAATCCTTTGATGACTATTTGCCATGGGATTTTATTGAACATGAGGGTCTAAGCAAAGAAAATCTCTGGCAGGAATATGAGAAAGCCAAAAACGAAGCAGGGGTTTGATGGAAAATGAAAATTTCAATGCTTCATAAAATAATTGCAACGGTTTTTTTTATTGGTTATTTCCCCTTTGCACCGGGAACTTTAGCTTCAGCTTTTGCGATGGCTATTTTATGGATTTTTAATCCCTCAGATGTTGTTATTTTATCTATACTAATCACTTCATTGATTCTCGGAACAATTTCCTCTGAAAAGGTGGCAAAGGAGTATAATAGTAAAGACCCTTCTTATGTTGTAATAGATGAGTTTGTAGGATATCTTACAGCAGTTGTTTTTCTTCCATTGAATTGGCAGGTTTTGGTTGCAGGATTTATTCTTTTCAGGTTTCTTGATATTCTTAAACCTCCACCTTTAAGGCAGGCTGAAAAAATTGGCGGTGGATTGGGAATTATGTTAGATGATTTTCTATCAGGGATCATTAGTAATCTTTTAATTAGAGTTTTTCTTTTGTTATGATATCCTATGCGTCTTTTTATAGCAATAGAGATACCTAAGGAAATCAAAGAATTTCTTGCTGAATTGAATACTTTTAAATCACCTATTGAAGGAGTTAATTTTGTACAGAAAGATAATTTCCATATTACATTGAAATTTCTTGGAGAAGTAGAAGAAAAGTTCATACCTGATTTAACGGATCTTCTTAAATCAATAGCAGAGGAATTTTCTGATTTTACATTGAAGATTACTAATCCTGGAGTTTTCCCTGACAAATTCAAGCCAAGAGTTATATGGATAGGGACTGAAAATACAGATATACTTAAAGAATTAGCAAAAAGGATCGATGATGAACTTTCTCAGTTAGGCTTTAAGAGAGAAGAAAGGGAATTTAAATCTCATATAACTTTGGCAAGAGTTAAAAATCCTAAAAATGGAAAATACGTTTTTGAAAAGATTTTAAAGAGATTTTTTGAAAAATCTCCTGATTTTCAATTTCCTGTCAAAGATTTTGTATTAATGAAAAGTACTTTAACTCCAAAAGGTTCAATTTATTCAGTTTTGGAAAGGTTTCTTCTACTTAAATAGATAAATGGTATAATAAAAAAAAGCCTATGAGGTGATTTATGAATAAGGAAAAATTAAAGGCATTAGAAATTGCCATATCACAGATTGAAAAAAATTTTGGTAAAGGCGCTATAATGCGTCTTGGGACTAAAGCTCAAGCAGAAGGGATAAGCGTAATTCCAACAGGTTCAATATCTCTTGATATAGCAACAGGTGTTGGAGGATATCCAAGAGGAAGAGTTATAGAGATTTTTGGTCCAGAATCCTCAGGTAAAACAACTCTTGCACTTCATGCAATTGCAGAGGCTCAGAGGCTTGGCGGAGTTGCTGCCTTTATAGATGCTGAGCATGCCCTTGATGTTAATTATGCTTCAAAACTTGGCGTTGATATTGAAAATTTACTTATAAGCCAGCCTGATACAGGAGAACAAGCATTGGAGGTAACAGAAACTCTTGTTCGTAGTGGAGCTGTTGATATTATTGTTATTGATTCAGTTGCTGCTTTGGTACCAAAGGCAGAGATTGAAGGAGAAATGGGTGACAGTCTTCCTGGGCTTCAGGCAAGGCTAATGAGTCAGGCTTTACGGAAGCTTACAGCAGCTATATCAAAATCTCAAACAGTTGTTATTTTTATAAATCAGTTAAGACAGAAAATTGGTGTAATGTTTGGAAATCCAGAGACAACTCCTGGAGGAACAGCATTAAAATTTTATGCTTCAATGAGGCTTGACATAAGAAAAACAGATACCTTAAAGGAAGGACAGGATACAACAGGTGGTAGAGTAAGAGTTAAAATTGTAAAAAATAAAGTTGCCCCTCCCTTTAAACAGGCAGAGTTTGATATATATTTTAATGAGGGAATTTCAAAAACAGGAGAAATAATTGATCTTGCTGTAGAAAAGGGAATTATCGAAAAATCTGGTGCGTGGTACAATTACAACGGAACAAGATTTGCACAGGGAAGGGAGAATGCTAAGGAGTATTTAAAGGCACATCCTGAGGTCTTTAATGAAATTTATAAAAAAGTTCTTGATGCTTACGGATTAAAACAGCCAAAGGTTATAGAAGGTGAAAAAAAATCGGAATGAAGCACTGCAATATGCATTGAGGCTAATAGCAAAAAGGGACAGAACAGAGGCTGAATTAATAGATAAACTTAAGAGAAAAGGATTTTCTGAAACAGATATACAGGAGACAGTTTTTTATCTTAAACAAGAGGGACTTTTAGATGATACTAAATTTATTGAAAAAGCAGAAAAAATTGCACAGGATAGATTTCTCGGTAATATGGGGATAAAAAATTATCTTGCAAGAAAAGGCATTGATAAAGAATTACTTGAGAATGTTCCAGAAGTCGACGAATTTTTAATTGCTCAAAAACTTATCCAGAGAAAAATTCATTTAATAAAAAATGATTCCTCAGACAAAAAAAAGGCAAAAATAGCAGGATATCTTTTGAGAAGAGGATTTTCATGGGATACTGTAAATAAATGTTTAAAGGAGGTATTTCAATGAGATTTTTTATTTTTTTATTGACTGCACTATTTATTTTTGGGTGTGCTTCTCAAGGTGTTAGATACACCTATGATGAAATCAAGAACTATCCACCAGATATTCAAGAAAGGATTGCAAAGGGAGAAATAGCTCTTGGTATGACAAAGGAGCAGGTAAGACTTGCATGGGGTAATCCTTCATCTGTAAGAGTTCTTACACCTGAAAAGGGAAAGCAGAGAGAGGAATGGGTATATTCCTCAGCATTGGGAATTTTAAAATCAAGACTAATTTTTGTTGATGGTAAACTAACATATATAATAAGTAATGAACAGAGAATTGTTGGTGAGGAATAATTAATGCAAAGTGCAGATATCAGGAGATTATTTCTCGAATACTTTATTTCCAAGGGACATGAACTTGTAAAAAGTTCTCCTCTAATTCCTAAGGAGGACCCCTCTTTATTATTTACAAATGCTGGAATGGTTCAGTTTAAAAGGGTTTTTCTCGGTGAAGAGCAAAGACCTTACAGTAGAGCCACAACCTGTCAGAAATGCATGCGAGCAGGGGGAAAACACAGTGACCTTGAAAATGTTGGTTTTACTGCAAGACATCACACATTTTTTGAGATGCTTGGAAACTTTTCCTTTGGCGATTACTTTAAGAAAGAGGCAATTCTTTTTGCATGGGAGCTTTTAACAGAGCATTTTAAACTTCCAAAGGAAAAACTTTGGGTTTCCATATATAAGGACGATGACGAAGCTGCTAATATATGGGAAAAAGAAGTTGGAGTTCTACCAGAAAGAATAGTTCGTCTTGGTGAAAAGGACAATTTCTGGCAGATGGGTGATACAGGTCCCTGCGGACCCTGTTCGGAAATAATAGTTGATCAGGGTGAGGATTTTGGATGCGGTAAACCAGAATGCTCTGTTGGTTGTGACTGTGACAGATTTCTGGAACTGTGGAATCTTGTCTTTATGCAGTATAACAGAGATGAAGAAGGTAAACTTACTCCTCTTCCAAAGCCAAGTATTGATACAGGAATGGGACTTGAGAGAATCACAGCAGTGCTTCAGGGAAAAAGAACAAATTTTGATACAGACCTTTTTGAACCAATAATTTCACAAATTTGCTCTGTTTTGAATGTAAGCTACGGTAAAGAAAGAAAAACCGATATCGCAATCAAAGTTATTGCAGACCATATAAGAGCATCCACCTTTTTAGTTGCTGAAGGACTAATTCCTTCCAACGAAGGAAGAGGCTATGTTTTAAGAAGAATTATAAGAAGAGCTTGTAGATATATTAAGCTTCTTCAGTATGATAGTGTTGCTTTTTATAGATTTGTTGAACCCGTTGTTTCAACTCTTGGAAAAGTTTATCCAGAGATTGTCTCTGAAAGAAAAAGAATTGAAAAGGTTATAAAAATAGAAGAAGAGAGATTTTTAAAGAGTCTTGAGAGAGCACAGCAAGTCTTTGATGAAATTCTTGAAAATCTAAGGAAATCCAGCTCAAATATAATTCCTGGAGAGGAGATTTTCAGGCTTTATGATACCTTTGGTTTGCCCTTTGATTTGATAAAGGAAATGGTTCAAGAATTAGATTTAGAACTTGATGAAATTGGCTTTCATCGTGAATTAAATAAACAAAGGGAGCGTGCCAAGGCAGCTGGAAAAGCTCAGGAAGTTGGAATAAGTGAAGTTTATAAATCTTTAATGGGAAAAAGTACGAAATTTATTGGATATACTGAGTATGAAGTAGAAACAAATGTATATGCAGTAGTTAAAAATAATGAGAAAGTTTCAGAATTGATAAAAGATGATGAAGGCGATGTCTTCCTTTATGAAACTCCCTTTTATGCTGAATCAGGCGGACAGGTTGGTGACACAGGTATAATAATTTCTAATACCGGTAAAGCAGAAGTTATTGATACAAAAAAAATAGGAAATCTTCATTGTCATAAAGTTAGAGTTATTGAAGGAAGCATAAAAGAAGGTGACAGAGTTTTTGTAAAGATTGACTTAGATAGAAGAAAGGCTATTGCAAGGAATCATACAGCAACACATCTTCTCCATTCAGCATTAAGGAGTATTGTTGGTGAGCATGTAAAACAGGCAGGAAGTCTTGTTGCACCAGAAAAACTCCGCTTTGATTTTACTCATTTTGAAGCAGTGAGTGATGAGGAATTAAGAGAAATTGAAAGAATTGTCAATGAAAAAATACTTGAAAATCTTCCTGTCAAAACAGAGATAAAATCCCTTGATGAAGCTTTAAATGAGGGAGTTATAGCTCTTTTTGAAGATAAATATGAAGATACTGTAAGAGTTGTTAAAATTTTTGGATTTAGCAAAGAACTTTGTGGTGGTACTCACTGTAGCCATACAGGTGAAATAGGAAGTTTTTATATTATTTCTGAAGGGTCTGTTGCCTCAGGTATTAGGAGGATTGAAGCTGTAACTGGTTCTCAAGCCTATGAATATGCAAACTCCTATAGAGAACAGATAAAAAATATATCGCAACTTCTTAAATCAGCTGAGCCGGTAAAAGCAGTAGAAAGAATTATTAATGATTTAAAAGCAAAGGTGCAAGAGATTGAAACACTCAAGGAAAAACTTATTACTCAAAATATTGATGAATTTATAAAACAAGCAAAGGATATAAGGGGCGTTAAAGCATTGGCATTAAAATTTGAAGGTTTTGATACAAAAGCTTTAAGAACTCTTTCAGACAAAATAAAAGAGAAGCTTCATCCATCTGTTATTTTACTTGCATCTAAGACTAATGGACAGGGTGTATTGATTCTCTCAGTTACCAAGGATGCCACAGACAGATACGATGCAGGAAAACTTTTGAAGAATATAGCGCAAAAAGTTGGTGGAAAAGGTGGTGGAAGAGTTGACTCTGCTCAGGGTGGATGTTCAGATGGTGAAAATCTTGATAAAGCATTAGAGATATTCTATCAATTAATTGAAAATTAATTTTTTATAGTTTTTATTTTTCTTGCAGGGGTAATTTTTTTTAAGGAGAAAAAATGGCACTTACAGGAATAGAGATATTTAAACTTCTTCCTAAAACAAATTGTAAAAAATGCGGCTTCCCGACATGTCTTGCCTTTGCAATGAAAGTTGCTCAGGGGCAGGCAGATATTGAACAGTGTCCTGAAGCATCAGAAGAGGTAAAGATAAAACTTAAAGAATCAGCTACTCCACCAATTCGAGGTATAATTTTCGGACCTAAAAATAATTCTATAAAAATTGGTGAAGAACAATGCCTATACAGACATGAAAAGAAATTTTTTCATCCTACAGTTTTAGCCTTAAGAATAAAAGATACTGATAAAAATATAGATGAAAAATTACAAGAAGTTATTGATTCCCAAATTGAAAGAGTAGGAGAGTTTCTTAAAATTGATGCTGTTTTCCTTGAAAATGAATCTAATAATCCACAGAAATTTAAAGAAGCTTTAGAAAAGATAATCAAAAAAGCTGAAATCCCTATAATTCTTGGAACCTTTAATCCCCAATCATTAGAACAGTCTTTGCCTATTTTATCAAATAATCGTCCAATTATTTATGGAGCAAATGAAGAAAACTTTAGTCAAATTACATCCTTGGCTATGAAATATAATGTTCCTCTCACTGTTACTGCTTATGGAATAGAAAATGTTACTTCAATTGTCGAGAAAATTAATAATCTTGGATTTGAAGATATACTTATTGATACTCAACCAAAGAGTGCTCGTGACCTTTTAATTGACAATACATTGATAAGGCGTGCTTCATTAAAAAAGAGAGTTAAAGCAGTTGGATATCCCATTTTTACTCTCCTTAAAGAAAAAGACTCCTTTTATGAAACAGTTCTTGCATCTTTAGCAATTCTTAAATATTCATCAGTTGTGGTCCTAAATGACATTCAAAAATGGAAAAATCTCATTTTATTTACATTGAGACAGAATATATATTCAGACCCGCAAGTTCCTATGCAAGTAAAAGAGGATATATATAAAATTGGAGAGCCCGATGAGAATAGTCCTCTTATTGTTACAACTAATTTTGCTCTTACCTATTTTCTTGTTAAAGGTGAGATTGAAAATAGTAAAGTTCCAACATGGCTTGCTATAATGGATTGTGATGGTTTAAGTGTTCTTACTGCTTGGGCAGCAGGTAAGTTTTCAGCAGGTAAAATTGCACAATTTATTAAAGATAGTGGAATAGAACAAAAAATAGCTCACAGAGAATTAATAATTCCTGGGTATGTTGCCATGCTTAAAGGAGCCATTGAGGATAAACTTCCAGGTTGGAAGGTTGTTATAGGAACAAAGGAAGCAAGTGCAATCCCAGCTTTTTTAAAAAACTATGTAAGGAGTAAAAGTTGATAAATCAAGTTTTAGAAATTACAAAAAAAGTAATTGATGATTTATCTGGAAAAATAAACAATCTTTTAGAGATTGTTTCAAAAAAAGGTTTATCTTCCTTCGAACTGCCCGATACTGCATACGGAATTCCCTTAATCTATGCTCTTGAGGGAATAAAAATTAACAATGTTGAAGAAATCAGAAATTTTCATAAAGAAATCCTTTATAGACTTAAAAAACAGGATGATTTAAATAATCTTGCTTTAGCATATTTATATATTGGAGAAATTTATCTTACCCTTAAATACATTAATCAGGAAAATAAAGAAACTACCTATTACGGCTTTATTGGTGATACAATCCAGAGAACTCTTGGAGTGCAGCTTGTTGATGGAAGAATTCCTGCAGTGGCAGTTTTACTTGGTGAATTAAATGCAGATAATTTGTTGAAAATTGTGAAAGAACTTCAAGAAAAGAAAATTCTTACCTTTTTAGTTGGTTCTGTTGCTCAGGAATTAATAAAAACCTCTGAAAGATATGGTTTTGAAGCCTATGTTGTTCCTGTAGGTACAGAACTCGAACAAACATTATATGTAGTAGATTGGGCTGTAAGAGCCTCTCTTATTTTTGGAGGTCAGACTCCGGGTCAGAAAGATGCTATTATTGATTATGTAAGAAAGAGAGTTAACACCTTTGCAATTGCCTTTGGACAAATTAATGAATTAGCAGTGGCTAATGCTTTAGGTGCTATGTTTTTTGCCTGCCCTGTAATAACAGATCAGGATTTACCAGAAATAATTATTAATGATATTGCTGATTATCCCCTTTTAGTCTCTGAAAAGGACTATTCAAGAATTGTTAAAAAAGCAATTGAAACAAGGGGATTAAAGATAGTTGTTGAAAAACCGCCAATTCCTCTTTCTTACGGTCCAGCCTTTGAAGGTGAAAGAGTAAGAAAGGAAGATACATTTATTGAATTTGGTGGACAGAGAACACCAGCCTTTGAATTGGTTCAAATGAAAGATTTAGCAGAAATAGATGATGAAAAAATTCACATAATTGGCAAAGAATGGCAATCTCGTTATGAAAAGGGTGGACAGATGCCTCTCGGAATAATTATTAATGTAGCAGGTAAAAAGATGCAGAAGGATTTCGAACCTGTCATTGAGCGTCAGATTCATACTTTTATAAATGAAGCAGAAGGACTTTGGCACATTGGTCAGAGAGACATAAACTGGATAAGAATAAGCAAAAAAGCAAAGGAAGCTGGCATAACCCTGGAACATCTCGGAGTAATCTTGACCACAATGACAAAGGCAAAATTTCGTAGTATTGTTGATAAAGTTGAGGTTTATCTTTATGTGGATCAGGAAGATGTTATTAATTTAAGGGAAGAGGCAAGAAAACAATACAAAGAGAGAGATTTAAGGCTTGCCAAGCTAACAGATGAAGATGTTGATAGGTTTTACTCCTGTTTGCTCTGTCAGAGTTTTGCACCAAAGCATGTGTGTGTTATAACACCAGAACGTCCCGGACTATGCGGAGCTTTTACATGGCTTGATGCAAAGGCAGCCTATGAGATTGAACCAACAGGTGGAAATCAGCCAGTTGAAAAAGGTAATCTCCTTGATCCAGTTTATGGTAGATATAGTGGAATAGACGAATATGTTAAAAAATACTCCGGCGGTGAAACAGAAACAATAAATCTTTACTCAATAATGGAAAATCCTATGACATCCTGTGGATGTTTTGAATGTATTGTAGCAGTAGTTCCAGAGGCAAACGGAGTATTGATTGTAAACAGGGGATATAATGGAATGACACCAATTGGTATGAAGTTCTCAACCCTTGCAGGTATGATCGGTGGTGGAGTTCAAACCCCTGGATTTATGGGAGTTGGAGTAAACTATATTACTTCAAGAAAGTTTCTTAAAGGTGATGGTGGAATAAGAAGAATTGTATGGATGCCAAAGGAGTTAAAGGAAAGAATAAGAGAAAGCTTCCAGAGGAGAGCAGACGAAGAAGGCATACCTCAATTACTTGACAAAATTGCCGATGAGACAGCTTGTGAAGATATTGAATGTCTGTTAGAATTTCTTATAAAAGTTAACCATCCAGCCTTAGAGATGGAGCCAATAATAAAGTAATCCGATAATTTTCTAACTTGACTTTTATTTTTCTCGGGTTTATAATAAAGCATGCTTATAAAAAGATACATTCTTCAAGAATTAATTGAGCATCTATATAAGAAGGAGATTTCCTTCATAGTTGGTCCAAGACAGGCAGGAAAAACTACACTTATGAATATTTTACAAGATTATCTCAATAAAAAAGGAGAAAAAACTCTTTTTTTAAGTCTTGATTTTGAGAGGGATATGCCTCATTTCAAAACACAGTTAGATCTGCTTCAAAGGCTTAAGCTTGAGTTTGGAAATAAGAAAGGCTATGTTTTCATTGATGAGATACAGAGAAAGGAAAACGCTGGACTTTTTTTAAAAGGACTTTATGATATGAACTTACCATATAAGTTTATTGTTTCTGGTTCTGGGGGTGTTGATTTGAAAGAAAAAATAAAAGAATCATTAATTGGTAGAAAAAGAATTTTTGAGTTAAACACACTGTCTTTAAAGGAGTTTTTAAACTTTAAAACAGAATATAAATATGAAGAAATGC
>Ga0197142_1001796_pt1 | contig 19299 bp, 16 predicted proteins | sample GBS60_MetaG_FD_148614 | JGI IMG/M metagenome (GOLD analysis project Ga0197142, IMG submission 148614) | Sediment microbial communities from Great Boiling Springs, Gerlach, Nevada, United States - GBS 60_MetaG | ecosystem: Environmental > Aquatic > Thermal springs > Hot (42-90C) > Sediment... | reverse complement strand
TTCTAAAGCCGCTTGTAATACTTCTGTAAGCATCTCTTTTGCCTTCTCTACTGAAAATTTTACCAGATTGTCGAAGGTAAAGGACTTGATTTTCATTGAGAAATCCCTTAAATAGCTACTAAGGGAATGCATGGTTATTTCCTCCTCTGTTTATTTTTGTTTCATTTTCTCTCATACAGGGGAGGAATTTATTTTTTACCAATCTGAATTTCAACAAAATTTTATACGCTACACAAATTTATTATAGTATAGGGGATATACAGGTAGATGATGAAAAGATTGATTTTTTTGAAATGCCAGATACGGCAAAGGTTAATTCACTGGAAGATGCTAATTATTACTTGGTGAGCAAGCCATTTACATTAAATGATAATTCAGAATTTTATTATATGGTAAGATTTGGTATATCTGATTCAAATGCAGTAAAACAAGCGCTGAGTGATAATGAATTCATAAATTTCCGAGTAGAACTTATAGATGCAAATACGAACGAAGTGCTTGGTGTATTAAATGAAGTAACTTATGACCAACATAATGTATCTCAATATAACGAAATATATTATCAAGTAAACACAAATGGTATAGGTAACAGAGAGGTAAGATTACGACTTGTAATAACGAATAACATTGACCCATATTATGCTATATCTGAAAAGTATTTTGAAGAGACTTCTTCGTTAGCTAAGAAGAAATTTGAACAAATAAGCTTTAGAGGCAGTTTAGGTGTAAAAGAATATGCCTTATATCAGAATTATCCCAATCCATTTAATCCGATGACGAAGATTAGATTTTCAATAAAAGAGACAAATCCTGTAATGATTAAGTTGTATGATATAGTAGGAAGGCAAGTTGCATTGATAATGAACGAAGTAAAAGATGCAGGAGAATATGAGATAGAACTTGACGCAGGTAGATTAGGACTGAGCAGTGGAGTATATTTCTATCAGATGAAGGCAGGCGAATATACATCGATAAAGAAGATGATTTATTTGAAGTGATGATAGAGTTTTGTCACTGTAAAATAACGAAGGGCGGGATAACCGCCCTTTTGATTTATAATTCGCGTTACCATAAATGATAACGCTAATCAAAAAAATCACCATGAATGATGATGTAAATTCGTTTATCGCAATGACTACACAAAACATTCATTACGAACGCCCTCTTAATCGTCATTGCGAGCGTTAGCGAAGCAATCTGTCCCAAATTCATCAATAACTTTTCCTATGTCAGAGATTGCTTCCGACTTCGTCGTTCGCAATGACTGACACACAAACAGTCATCGCGAACGAAGTGAAGCGATCTTTCACATATAAATCAACTCAGTATTCAAAACTCATAATTCAACAATCAGAAAATCTGTGAAGGATTGCTTCGCAACTTCGTTTCTCGCAATGACTTGTTAGTTAGTCATCCCAAATTTTCTACTATCCATTGATGTAGTGGTATCATGTCTTTCATTATCTTTTGAGAAAATTCAATGATGTCTTTCTTCTTAAATTGTTCTAAATCATTTGTCTCGTACATTGCATAAAGTCCACCAAATTTGGAGAGTTCAGCGAAGGGATGATCAGGAGTAAATCCAGCGGGCAATTTCTTGTATTTCTGTTCTTCAATGCTATAACCCTTTCTTTTCAAACTTTGAATGATTTTGTAAAGGTCAGATTTTTTTGTTTGTTGAAGTAATACTTGTCTGTATTTTTTTAGAATATCATTTGGAAAAATGTAAAAACCTACAGCAACTAAAAAAGTTTTTGGTTCAATGTGAAAATAAAAACCAGAAGATTCGAGTTTCTTTTTCTTTCCTTCCCAGAAGTAAAGTCCAAGATTTGTTTTGTATGGATTTTTGTTTTTAGAAAATCTTACATCTCGATTTAATCTAAAGATTGACCTGTTGATTTCAGGTTCAGCGATGATATTGGGAATGTAATTTTTCAAAAAGTCACCGAGTTGAATTACACAAATTTTTGCTGGAAGAAGAAAATTCTTTTCGTATTCTTCTCTGTGAGAATGAAACCACTCACGATTGTTATTTCGGGAAAGTTTTTTCAAAAAATCAATTGTACTAAATGGAAAATCAAGATGCTTCATCAACTTTAACGGATTGATTGATTGTTAATATTTCTAAAGCTCTATCGATTGCGTTATGAGTACCAAATAGAACAAGTAAATCGCCGCATTGTATCTTAAAATCGCCCGATGGATTTGGATAAAATTGATTATTTCTAATTACAGAAATAACAGTTGCGTTTGTTTTTGCTCTTAAGTCAATTTCTTTTAATGTTTTATTACATACTGGATGATTTTCACTTACAAGAACAGTATCAATAGTTCCTTGAGCTAAGATTTGATTAATCTGGTCAAATGCATGCTCTGTGAAACGCACATCCCTGAATAGACCATAGGACTCTGTTCTAAGTGTATTTGCTTGAGCTAAAATCACACTGTTTGGAATGTGAAATCTTTTCAAAACACGACTTAAAATTTGTATCGATGTTTCAAATTCTTCTGGAATTACTTCATCCGCACCGAGTTTTACCAGGTCATCAACATCTTTTACATATCTTGTTCTAACAATTAAATAAACATCGGGATTCAGTTCTTTAACAAGTCGCACAATGATTCTTGTTGCCATTGAATCTGAAATAGCAACCACAACAATTTTTGCATTTTTTATGTGAGTGTATTCGAGCACTTCTCGTTTTGTTGCGTCACCGTTAATGATTTTTTCACCTTCTTTCTTGGCATGAAGAACACTCTTCGGATTTGCTTCGATAATCACATAAGGAATGCCAGTCTCTTTTAATACCTTCGCAACATTCTTTCCATTTAATCCATATCCAATAACTATTACATGATTTTTAAGTTTGTCAATATAATCTTCAATTTTACCTTTTTCGAGGTGTGGAATTTTAGTTGATAAATATGGGGATATTTTCAAAAGTAGTGGTGATAGAAACATTGTAATTAACGATACTGTGATGAATTCATTCGAAAAACTATCAGAAAGAATATTTGCTTCTCGACCTTTTAAAATCAATACAAAAGAAAATTCACCTATTTGAGATAAATAAAGTCCGGTTAAAAAAGCAATTCGTAATGGATATTTCTGAGCAAGAACAATAAGTCCAATTATAATCATCTTAAAGATCATTACTGCTATGGTGAGAAAAATTATCTTAACTGGATTATCTGCTATCACTTGTAAATCTAAAAGTAGCCCGAAGGAAATGAAGAAAAAAGAAGTAAATACTTCTTTGAACGGAACAATATCTCCAATTACCTGATGAGTATAGTCAGTTTCCGAAATTATTAGACCAGCGATAAAGGCGCCTATAGCAAAAGAAAGTCCAAGATAATGAGTTAAAAAAGCAGTCCCTAAGCTCAAAACTATTATACCAATGATAAAAACATCTCTCATTTGAATTTGAATCAAGAGATAAAGGATATGGGGCATCAAGAATCTTGAAATAAAGAAAATCACGATAATCAAAATGAAAGAGAAAATTAGTCTATAAATTGCTTCAGTAAAGGAGGCATCACCCGAAACACTCAAGATTGGAATTAAAAGCATCATTGGTAAGACCATCAAATCCTGGAGAACAAGTACTCCTGTAGTAATTTTGCCGTGGGGAGTTTCAATTTCATCTCGATCACTTAGCATTTTCAAAATAATCGCAGTACTCGAATGAGTTACAAGAAATCCTAAGAATATTGATTGTTGAACATTAAGACCAATAGTAATTCCAAAAGTAAAACCAATCAGAATTGTTGTTAATACCTGTAAACCACCAATGAATAAAATCTCTTTAAAGTTTTTAATGAAGTTGTTAAATGAAATTTCAATTCCTATTGTGAATAGGAGCAATGCAACTCCAATCTCTGCAAGTTGATTTATCCCGTCCGCGTTTGTAATTAGCTTGATGAAATTCGGACCAATCAATACTCCTGTGACTATCAATCCAATTATTGATGGAAGATTTATTTTGTTAAACAGATAAATTATCGGAATTGAAAAAGCAAGAACAATAAGTATGTCTTTTAACAAGTTTAGTTCATTCATATCTTTGAAAAAAATTAGTTGTTGAAAAAACAGGAGTTATTTATATGAAAAGATCAATTTTATTTTTTGTTTTAATTTTTCTAATTCAAAATAAAATTTTATTCGCTCAAAATAAACGAGTATTTTCAGCAGAGGATTTGTGGCAAATTAAAAGACTTTCATCTCTTACAGTCTCTCCTGACGGAAACTATGGATGTTTTGTGGTGACCGAATACAACATCAAAGAGAATAAAGGCAACAGTGATTTGTGGTTAATTGACCTTAAAACTTATCGGACAAAAAGATTAACAACAAATTTAAATGCAGACAATTCTCCAGTCTGGAATTCAAATAGTCGAACAATTGCATTCATCTCGAAGCGAGAAGGAGATTATCCACAACTTTATGAAATTGATATTGATGGAGGCGAAGCTCGATTGCTTTACGAGATGCCAATGGGAATTTCAAATCCACAATATTCAAAAGATGGAAAGAAAATTTTCTTTGTCTCTAAAACTCTGCCAGAGTTTGAAAATGACTTCGAAGGATTGAAAAAAGAATTGAAAGCTCGAAAAGAGAAAAAAGTCTCAGCTAAAGTGACAGAGAATAGGTTTTACAGATACTGGGATACCTGGTTAACCGATGGTTATGTCTCTCGACTTTATGTTTTAGATCTTGAGAAAAAAGAATTAAAAGATTTATTGAAAGGCTGGAATAATCTCTTCAATCTTGACGGAGGAATTTCTTATTCTATATCGCCCGATGGAAACTGGATAAGTCTTGTTGCAAATAGTACAGAACCACCTTACGATTCACTTAATCCTGATGTGTATTTAATAAATCTTGAAAATCCAGAACAGGCAATAAACATCACAAGAGAAAATTTTCAGGAAGATATATCTCCATATTTCTCCAAGGATGGAAAATATCTTTTCTTTGGTAGACAATTCGATCTTGATTACCCCGCTGACAATGTAAGATTGATGATGTACGATTTAGAGAAAGGTGCAACGAAAAACTTAACAGAACAATATGATTATTCATTTTTTGGATTTACTCAGGGCGATGATGTGAACAAAATTTATATGATGGCTGAAGATCGAGCTAAAATTTCTTTATTTGAGTTTGACTTAAAACAAAACAAGCTGGAAAAAATTTACACTGGTGGTTCTATTAATTCAGTTAATATCAAAAATCAAAAAGCTTATTTCCTTAAAAGCACAATCTCTGAGCCACAGGAAATTTTTGAATTCGATTTGAAGAAGAGAACTATCAAAAAGATTTCAAGTTTTAATGACGAATTGATAGCTCAAATTAAATTTGGTAAAGTAGAAGAACACTACTTTACTGGAGCAGATGGAGATTCTGTCCAGCTTTATCTCGTATATCCACCAGATTTTGATGCTTCGAGAAAATATCCACTTGTTCATTTAATTCATGGTGGACCGCACAGTACTTTTGGTGATGATTTTCATTATAGATGGAATGCTCAGCTTTTCGCATCACCCGGTTATGTTATTGCACTTGTGAATTTCCATGGTTCAACAAGCTTTGGAAAAAATTTTGGCAAATCAATTGTTGGTTCTCATGGCGATAAACCATTCACTGACATCATGCTTGCGACAGATTTTCTCATAAGCAAATTCAATTTTATTGATACATCTCGAATGGCTGCTGCCGGTGGAAGTTATGGCGGTTATCTTGTCAACTGGATTGCGGGACACACAGATCGTTTTAAAGCATTAATCAGTCATGCTGGTGTTTATAACCTGATGGGACAATTTGCCAGTGACATGACTTATGATAGAGTAAAAAATTACGATGGTGCACCATGGCAGGGAAGATATGAAAACATAAATCGCTGGAATCCGGCCTTCTTTGCTCACAACTTCCAAACTCCAATGCTCATCATTCATGGCGAAAAAGATTATCGAGTTGTTGTAACTCAAGGACTTGAAATTTACGGAGTATTGAAAGGCAAAGGTGTTCCTGCAAGGTTAGTTTATTATCCCGACGAAAATCACTGGATACTTCAACCACAAAATTCAATTTACTGGTACAAAGAAGTTCATGATTGGTTGAAAAGGTATTTAGGGGAATGATATGAAATATAGAACCTTAGGCAAAACTGGTTTGATGGTTAGTGAGGTTGGATTTGGTGCTTGGGCAATTGGTGGTCCCGCTATGGCTGGAGAAATTCCAATCGGATGGGGAAAAACGGACGATAACGAATCGAAAAGAGTAATTTTAAAAGCCCTTGAAAGAGGAATTAATTTCTTTGATACAGCTGATTTCTACGGACTTGGACATAGTGAAGAAATTCTTGGAGAAGTTCTGCACGATAGATGGAATGAGATCATTCTAGCAACAAAAGTTGGTCATGAATTACTTCCCGATGGAAAAATAAATCTTAACTACACCAAGCAATATATTTTGAATGCTTGTGAAAAAAGTTTGAAACGATTAAGAAGAGACTATATCGATGTTTATCAACTCCATTCAGCTAAAATAGAACATCTTGAAAGCGGTGAATGTATTGAAGCAATGGAGATTTTAAAAGAACAGGGCAAAATTCGTTTCTGGGGAATTTCACTCAATACTTTCAAACCAGAGCCTGAGATGAAATTTTTAGCAGAAAGAGATCTGGGTGATACAATTCAGGTCGTTTTTAATGTAATTAATCAAATAGCTTTGAGGGAAGTAATTCCATTAGCGGTCGAGAAAAAATATGGAATTATTGCCCGAATGCCCCTTCAATTCGGCTTATTGACAGGAAAGTTCAACGAGAATACAACTTTTAGTTCCGATGATCATCGTTCATTTCGCCTAAATCCTTATCTTTTGAAAAAATCTTTAGATACTCTAAAACCATATTTTGAACTTGTGGAAAAGTACAAAGTTGATCCAGCCTTATTTGCAATTAGTTTTGTTCTAAATCACCAAGAAGTTTCAACAATAATTCCTGGAATAAGAACTGAAGAACAGGCAGTTTCGAATACAAGAGAAAAAATAAAAATCAATGATGTTGATATTGATTTACTTCATAGGTTAGGTGAGAATGAATTCTTTGAATTAGTTCAGGAGTATGTAAAATTCGCTTGAAACTTAAAGTTAGTTTCAAAATGTTTCGATTAAATTTGTAAGCTTTTTACTACAATAAAATACGCCAAATGACTAATTGCAGTTGAAAGTTTGGTTTTTAGTTTGCGATAGAATAAATTTTGAGAAAAAAATGAAAAATCAATTAACTAAAACATCAACAAACAAATCGGAGGGTCCTATGAGACTTCATTTGACAATCTTTACTTTAGTCTTTTTCGTTACCTTTGGTTTATTGCAAGCTCAGACATCTGAACTTGAGGAGACACTTGCAAAAATCACAGGTGATGCAAGTAAAGCTTATGTTGCACCAATATCGTCTGCATTTGGGGCAAACTTAAATTCTGGTTGGGTTCGAAGTGCACCTAAAGCGACAAAATTCAGTTTTGATGTAGAAATTGGTTTTGTCGCTATGGCTACTCTTTTCGGTTCAGAAAATCAGACTTTTGCCTCAAGTGGTAAATTTAGATTTAACTCAGCTCAAGCCGAACAGTTAATTCCATCAAACATAACCGGAACACAAAGAGCTCAAATTAAAAATGAGATTCTTTCAAGGGATTTTACTGTTACAATTTCAGGTCCAACAATTGTTGGGAAGAAAACTGACTCAATTAAGGTTACATTCCCTGGTGCAACAATTCAAGGGCAAACCTTAGGTGCTAAAGATTTAGTTCTTCCAGTTACTGGATATCTTGAAGAGTTGCCTGCATTACCACTTGCAGTTCCTCAAGTTTCCTTAGGAACTGTTTTCGGTACTCAGGTATCTTTAAGAATACTTCCAGAATTTGAGATAAGTAAAGATCTTGGAAAATTCAAATACACTGGCTTTGGAATTCAACACAATCCAACAATGTGGCTTCCTTTCTCACTTCCGGTAAATGTTTCGGTTGGATATTTCACTCAATCACTTGAAGTAGGAAAAATTTTCAAGACCTCGGCTTCAATGTTTGGAGTGTTTGCTTCAAAAAGATTTGGTCCTGGTGCACTTAACATTGAACCATATGCTGGATTTTCACTCGAAAGTTCGAGCATTGATGTTGAGTACGATGTAGTTTATGATACACCAACTGGACCATCTCCAGCAAAGATTAAATATACTCTTGAAGGTGAAAATTCCTCAAGATTTACAATCGGTGCGACATTAAAGTTATTGCTCGTTGGAATTAGTGTTGATTATAGTTTAGCTAAATACAACACAGTAAGCGCATCTCTTAACATAAAAATTTAAAATCTCTCATAATCTAAAGGGGTTTACCTGAGAATATCGGGTAGGCCTCTTTTATTTATCCTTTCTTTGCCTAAATTTTCAATCATTCTTATATTTGTATCCGTTCATTAAGTTTTTGATTACTAATGGCGAGGTAGCTCAGGTGGTTAGAGCAGTGGAATCATAATCCACGTGTCGGGGGTTCGAATCCCTCCCTCGCTACAAAGAAAAGGAGATGAAATGTTTACATTTTTAATAGTAATTACAATTTTTATTTCTATACTTTTGATTATGGTTGTCTTAATGCAATCAAGTAAAGGTGGTGGTTTAGCCGGAACTTTTGGTGGCCCTGGTGAGATGGGAGCTATTTTTGGTGTCCGTCGAACTGCTGATTTCTTGATGAAAACAACCTGGGCTCTGGCAGTTGCTTTGATGTTGCTTGCTATTGTTATAAACTTAGCAGCATTACCTTCATCGTCTCAAGAGAAAATGAAAGAAAGTATTATTCAAAGAAAAGGGATGCAATCACTACCACAACGACCAACATTGCCTCCTGTTCAACCAACTCAGCCACAACAGAATAAGTAGATTTTTCAAACCAGGGGTTTAAAAAATAAAAGGCTGTTTCATTGAGAAACAGCCTTTTTGATTTTAAATTATTTAATAACTCAATTTACTTTATAAGGAATTCCCCAGGTTGAACTTGAAACATTTCCTTCAACGCTGAAAATAGTTTCATTTGTCACAGCATTAATTACGGAATGAAAACGACCTAAAGGATGAGCTATAAGAATATTCCAGTTGCCTTGATAAATTTTTTCCCATTTATCGCCGACCTGAACAGATGAAACAAGATTTAATTTTCGTTTTACCTTATAAATTTGTCCAGCAATTTTTCTTCCATAAGTTAAAGTAACAAAATCTTCCTTGGGTGAATTGCTTGTAAGATAAACTTTTACAATAATTTCGTCATTTCTATTTCGAACAGGTACATCTCTGTTTGGATCGCCAATGAAGAAGTATGTATCAAGTGGTGAAGTAATAATTAAAGGATCTTTACCTGGAACGAGGGCTTCGACTTTTGTTATTTGAATATTTCTTAAAGATGTTGAACCCTCTGGTAATGAAATGGCTTGAATTCTCCAGCCACGATTGCGGTCATTTCTTGAATTTGTTCTGAGGAAAGTTACATTCCTTTTAACAGTTTCAACGAATGGTTTAGTGATAATTGTGTCTGGTAAATAAGAAGTATCACCCGGATTAATTGGATTAAACTTTCCAGCTATGATTAAGAAACCAGTATATTTTGTGGTTACTGTAACTTTGGCAGAATCACCGACAACCTGCTTGTCGAATGTTCTTTCCATTTTAGTGATTCTTCTACCGACTTTAATTGGATATAAATCTGTTTGTGTTTTTCCCACAAGGAAAGAAGTTGCCTCGCCATCATCAAAGTTTTCATCGAAATTGATTATAGCTTCGTCACTTTCTATTAAAGAAGATAGAATTGCGTCATCCAGAAAGTCTGGTTCATTTACATTTGATTTACAACTCAGAATTAAAAATGGAATTATAAGAGCCGAAATCAGGAGAATAGTGTTTCGTTTCATATATTCCTCCACTATTTTTTTCTGTTTTAGACTTTAGTCGATTAGAAAAGTTTAAAGATTATCAGCAATAAGAGTAATAATTCGATCCTGAAGCTCTCTCATTTTATACTGATTACCTTTCTTGTAGTTAAAATTTATAGCAAAAATTAACAAATCACCTGAACTTGCTGTCACATAACCTGCAAGAGAAGTTACACCATTCAAGGTGCCAGTTTTTCCTCTTAATCTCTCTGGCGGGAATAAATTACTAAATCTATTGTGCAGAGTTCCATCATTTTGTGGAATTGAAAGAGAATTATAAAATTCATTGAATATAGCTGGATTTAGAAATATTTGATTTAAGAATTTCACAAGAGTTTCAGTTGAAAATCTGTTTTGTCGGGAAATGCCAGATCCATCTACCATACTAAAATTAGGTTCATAAATATTTAAAGATTTTAAGTATGTGTTTATAGCTTGAGATGCATCGAAAGGGCTACCATTACCGCCAGCATAATTTGCACCAATGATTAGAAAAAGATGTTCAGAGTAAAAATTGTTACTGTTTTTATTTATTGGCTTAAGAAATTCGAAAAGTGGTGTTGATATATAAGATATCCTCTCAGAAAATTTGGGAACTTTTCCTTTTTTTATTTCGCCCCAAAAACTTACTCCGTTTTCCCTTAAAATTTTAACTAAAAGGTTTCCAGCATAATATTCCGGTCTTTTAATGTGAACTTTAAGTGTAGCTGATGAATTTCTTTTAATCTTTCCGCTAACGATGATAGTTTCTTTGTTATCTTTAAAATTTGAAGTGATCGATAATTTAGTACGAGAATTAGTTGTTTGGGTTTTATTAATTATTTGAAAGTAGTCAAGTTCGTCATCAAGGATAATTCGCCCGGCTTTGCCAGTTTTATTTGAACCAATAACTCTTAAATAAATTGAATTGTTATTAATAGTAATTGCAGAGATTGGTGGCAAAGGGACAGAAATATTTTCATCTTCAATCCATTCGTTTCTGTAAATAGTCTCTTCAAAAAAAGTATCATCAACTATGATATTACCAGTAATCATCTTGATATTTAATCTAATTAACTTAAGAACAAGATTTTTAAAATCTTCGGTTGTAATTGTTGGATCACCATGACCTTTTAAATAAAGATTACCATTGATTATACCATCTGATAGATCATTATCATCACAATAAATTTCAGTATTGATTGTAAAGTCTGGTCCAAGACTCATTAATGCAACACCAGTTGTAAAAAGTTTATTCGTTGATGCCGGAATTAGTGGAATATTAGGATTAATCTTAACTATGTAATCGTTCTTTTTGGTTGAGAAACAGGTGATTGAATAATCAGAATTTTTGGGTAATGATTTCTTTAGTATCTGAATTACTCTTTCTTCGAGTGAATCTTGATTGATTAATGGATAAAAAATTATTATTAGTGAGATTAAAAAATTCATTTAAGACATCCAATTTCGTTGCGTGCAAAATTAGTATTTGTTAAATTGAATTGAAAATGAAAATAGCGTTAGTTACTGGTGGAACTGGAAAATTAGGAAGCGAGATTGCACTTCATCTTGCAAAACAAAATTTTGAAGTGGCAATTTCTTATAATCAATCGGTTGAAAAGCTCAATAAACTGATTGAAAAGTTTAATGAACAAGGATTTAAATTAACCTACTTTCAATGTGATTTTTCAAATCCTTCCAGTGTTTATGAGTTGTGTAATTCATTCAAACAAGTTTATTCTTCACTTGATGTGTTGATTAATTGTGCTGGGATTTTTGGAAAAAATCTTTTTTATGAAACTAAACTCGAAGATTATGATTTGTTTATGAATATTAATCTGAAATCAACTTATTTTTTAATTCAAAAAATATCCGAAATAATGAATGAGAACTCTTTAATTATAAATTTTTCATCAGTTGGTGGAATGATTCCCTGGAGAGATAGGAGTCTTTATCATATTTCCAAATCTGGCGTTATTGCTTTAACACGATCACTTGCTATTGAACTCGCACCAAGAATCAGAGTTGTCTCAATTGCACCGGGATTTATCGAAACTGACGAGAGTAATTCAGAGAAAATGCCAATTTCAAAAATTCCATTAAAAAGATATGGCAACATTAATCACATTCTTCAAACAGTTGATTTCTTAATTCAAAATGATTATATCACTGGAGTAAATATTCCAGTTGATGGTGGTAGATCAGTAATTTAATAAAGGAGATAGAATGCCAGTTAAAGCTTACAAGAATCTTGAATTTATAAATTCACCGGATGCAAGGATAATTAGAATTATATCAGAATTTTTAGAACCACAGAGTCGATTCAATAGATTAAAAATCAAAGATACAATAGTTTTTTTTGGAAGTGCGCGGTTTGTTGATAGAAAAACTGCACTAAAAATGTACAATGAGATCAAAAAGCTCGATCCAAAGAAAGTAAAAGATTTTCCTGAGAGATTAAGAAAATCGCAGATCGCTCTTGAGATGTCGAAGTATTATGAAGATGCAGTTCAACTTTCAAAGATGTTGACAGAATGGTCTCTTTCACTTCCTTCTGATGGTCGAAGATTTGTAGTTTGTACTGGTGGTGGTCCGGGAATAATGGAAGCAGCAAATAAAGGCGCAAAACTTGCAAAAGGGAAAAGTATAGGATTAAATATTTCAATTCCAACTGAGCAATATGTTAATAAATATGTTGATGAAGAGTTAAGTTTTGAATTTCATTATTTCTTTATGAGGAAGTTCTGGCTTGTTTATTTAGCTAAAGCACTGGTAATTTTCCCGGGCGGATTTGGTACAATGGATGAATTGATGGAGGTTTTAACTCTTAGTCAGACAGGAAAGATTTCTAAGAAAATGGCGGTTATTATTTATGGTACAGATTACTGGAATAAGGTGATAAATTTTGATGCAATGGTAGAACATGGGTGTATCGATAAAAAAGATACAAAGATCTTTACCTACTGCGATACACCCGAACAAGCGTTTAACGAATTAAAAAATTTTCTTACCAAGAATTATTTGTAAAGGAAAGGTGAAATGGAAAAGTTTATTTTTCCATTTCTTCTTTCATAAGTTTCTGAAGCCTTCTGATTGCTTTAGCAGTCTTCATCTTTCTTCTTACTGAAGGCTTCAAGTAAAATGTTCGTTTTTTGTATTCCTTAAGAATACCAGCTCTTTCGTACTTCTTCTTAAATCTTTTTAATGCCTTATCTAAACTTTCGTTTTCACCAATAATAATGCCGACCAAAAATTACCTCCGTTAATTTGGTTGTACTTGAAATTGTTCTAATAATTTTTTTGTTCCGTTTTTTTCAAACTCAACGATAATTGCTTTAACACCAGAAGATGTTGTCTCTTTACCAGTTACTTTTCCAACATCATCCCAGTCTTTATGGTAAATTGAGTCACCAACTTCATAAGAAGCAGTTGGATCATAAATCTTACAATCTTCAATTTTAATTGCGGAAAGATCAAGATTTTGTGATGATTTAATGTTAGAGTCTACATCAAGTGCCATTGTGTGTTTACAGGTTTTGCATCGTGTCCATTTTCTTCTATCACCAGGGATACCAATTTCACCAACAATTTCCATCTTGGTCATTTTATTGCAGTAACTACAAAACGCATCAACATGTTTTAATCTTGCCATCTTAAAACCTCAATTTTCTTCCTTGGTTGCTGTTATCACCAATACAGGTTTTTTTGCATATCTGATCACTTTTTCAGCTACACTTCCCAGTAATGTATGAAGTATGCCAGTTCTTCCATGTGTTGCTATTACGATCAAATCAATATCGTTTTTATTTGCATATTCAACAATCTCTTCAAAATCATTACCTTTCAACATAATTTCTTTTACCTGAACATCGCTTGAAAATTTATTCTTGAATTGATTTAGTAAAGACCTTGTATCTTCCTCAATCTTTTTGACAACCGTTTCAGTTGTCATATCAAATGTTCTAATTAATGGGATTGGAGGATCTTTCTCCAAAACATGAACTAAATGGATTTCAGCTCCAAACTGCCGTGCGATATCTTCAGCGTAAGGAAAAGCCTGAGCAGAAATCTCACTAAAGTCCGTTGGGACCAAGATCTTTTTGATATTAAATTTTTTCATATTCAGGTTTTGCAATATAAAATTTTAATTTTTAAGATAAAAATCGATAGAAACCACAAAATATTTCAAATTTTAACTTTTCATATTTAAAATTTTCTCAGGGACTGATGCTCAATATCTTTCAACAACTCACCATAAATCTATACCTTAGAAGGAAAGGTACGTATTTCCAAGTAACCTTTGAAAATAAAGTAGGAAATAGGTTTAGTTATGAATTTTTACTATTCATGATGCTTCACTGTGCTTGATGTGATGAAATGATTAAAATCCCTATGTCAGTCTGAGTGACAGTCCAGGACTTACGAAAAACAGTCTAAAAATTTACTAACATTCAAAAGTCACACTTCGATGAGAGGCTGTGTCATAATTAATTTTTTCAATTTTTAATCTTCAATTACTTAAAAATTTTAAAGGTTTACTTTAGGATTTTTGAATTGCGACACAGCCTCTGAACTCAGTGTGACAGAAGATTTAAATCCCTATGTCAGTCTGAGCGACAGTCAAATAGTTAATTTAATCGAGTATAAAAGCTTTAAAATGAATTTAAAGTTAAAAAATAAATTTAGATTCTTCTTATCTAAATTATTATTCTTGTTTGAAATTTTATTGTTTGAAATTCTGAATTCATTTGACTTTTGAAGTTTATTAACTGGAATTTGTTCACAAAAATCAACGAATTAACTTTTGGATATTGAGTATTTTTGTGAATAATAATTCATTAAAATAAATTGAACTACTTATGAAAGAATATGAAAAAGCAGGCGTAAGCATTTCTGCCGGTGATCAATTCGTAAAAAGAATTAAAAACCTTGTCCGTTCTACTTTTTCTGATGATAATCCAAACTCCAAACGAGTACTTTCTGACATAGGTCACTTCGGAGCTTTTTATGATATTAAATTTTCGGAGATGAAAAATCCTGTCCTTGTTTCAAGTGTTGATGGTGTCGGGACAAAGCTTAAAGTTGCAATTTTGATGAATAAGCACGATACAATTGGTCAGGATTTAGTAAATCATTGTGTAAATGATATTCTTTGTTCTGGTGCGAGACCATTATTCTTTCTGGATTATTTAGCATTTGGTAAAATGAAACTGGATGTCGCTGAACAAATAATGATTGGTCTTACAAAAGCCTGTCGCGAAAATGAATGTGCATTGATTGGTGGTGAAACCGCAGAAATGCCAGACCTGTATGCTGAGAATGATTATGATATTTCTGGAACTATAGTCGGTATTGTGGAAAGAGAAAAAATTATCGATGGAAAGAAAATTCAAAAAGGAGATGTTCTGATTGGACTAAAATCAACTGGACTTCACACAAACGGTTATTCACTTGCAAGGAAAATTTTGCTTAACAAGTTTAAAATTGATGATTACATTCAGGAACTTGGTTGCACTCTTGGGGAAAAACTTCTTAAAATTCATAAGTCATATTTTAAAGTTGTTTATCCATTACTTGATAAATTTCAGATTAAGGGAATTTCGCACATTACTGGTGGTGGAATAGTTGGAAATACAAAAAGAATTGTTCCTGAAAGTCTTGAAATTTCAATTGATTGGAATTCATGGAAAATCCCGGCGATATTTGATTTGATTCAAAAAAGTGGAAATGTAAGTAATGCTGAAATGAGAGAGGTTTTTAATCTTGGAATAGGGCTGATTTTAATTGTTGATAAAACTGAAGTTGATAAAGTTCAGAATGAGCTTTTGAATTCGGGAGAAGAAAGTTTAATCATTGGTGAGATTAAATGAAAAATGTTTTATTATTCACTCTATTATTTTTTGTCAATCTTTCCGCTCAAATTGTTTTCACTGGCTATGATAGATTAAGTGAATCTGTAATGGCATTTCATCTGAATCTGGAGAACGAACAACTAACTGGGCTTTCATACGCAAATTCTTATTTACCGAGATGGCTTAATGAGAATTTCATTGTTTTGAATATTGGGAATTCAATTTTTAAGGTTGATAAGTTCAGGGAGAAACAAACTTTTTTGTTTGAAGGATTTATGCCAGTTGTTTCTCGAACTGGAAAATATATAGCTTCATATTCGCAAAAGGGGATTGTAGTAGCTGATTCATCCGGAAAAATTTTATCTATACTCGAAGTTGATTACTGGAGCAAAGTCACGCCTATTTTTTCTTATGACGAAAAATCAATCTATTACTACGACAAAAATCGAGAAGCAACTTTTAAGTTCGATTGGGCAAATCAAACAAATAAGTTGTTTGCTCACAATGTAATTCATCCAGTTAGCTCACCAGACGGGAAGAAAATTTTAATAAACATAGGAAAGATGGATTCTAACTTTCGTGTAGGAATAGTTTTGTCTGATTGGAAAGAGAACGAACCGATTAACTACATTTCTTCAGCTTATGAGAATTCAATTGTTCCAATCTGGTCACCCTCGGGAAGGTACATTGCTTATATGACATTGATCACAAACAAAAAACTTGAAGATTCAGATTTAATTCCAGCGAATATCATTCTGTATGATACTGGAAATGGTTCAAAACAAATCATAGCTGATGATGCTGGTTTTACAGAAGGTGCATTTCCACAATTTTCTTTCAGTCAGGATGAAAAATATTTTTTCTACACTTCAATTAGAGAAAATGGAACGGGAACAATTGTTCAAATCAACCTGACAGATTACTCAAAAAAAGTTTTAATAGCCGATCCAAATCTTGATGCTCGAATTCCGCTTTATTGTGAGTTTAATTCTACAAAATAAATTTTGAATTGATATGAAAAGAATTTTACTTCTTTTATTGTCTGCAATATTGATTTTATCCTGCTCAAAATCTCCTGAAGAATTGAAATCAGAAAGTGATAAACTTTTTAATCAAGCAATGGATTATTACGAACGGGGATATTTAAATCAATCTGCTGACCTCTTTAAGGAAGTAATTGAAATAGAAACAAAACTCGGTGGAATTCAAAGACGAGCTAATAGTTATGTTTATCTGGGTTTGATTAATTATCAATTATCTGATTTTTATCGATCAATGGATTTTTATCAAAAGGCTCTTAAAGATTTTCAAACTCTAAATGATAAACGAAGCGAATTGCTTGTGTTGAACAATATTGCTGGAATTCATTCTTTGCTCGGTGAATATGAAGATGCAATAAAAATTTATTCCGATGTAATTGGTAAGAGCTTTATTTTTGCTGATAAGGAATCGGAAGCAATTGCTTCATTAAATCTTGGGGATGTTTATCAAGAAATGTGGGATTTCGATAAAGCATTTGATTATTTCAACAGAGCTTATGAAGCTTATGAAATTCTTGGTGATGTAAAGGGGAAGATTTTTACTTTGAATAAAATTGGTGAGCTTTTCATCGCTTCTAAGAATTTTTCAAATGCAATTAAAAGCTTCGATATGGCATTTGAAATAATTAATGAGAATGGTATTAATTATCTCAATCAGGAAATTTACAACAACATCGGGCTGATTTACTTTTATCAAAATCAAATTTCAAAAGCAAAAGAATTTTTTGAAGCTTCGTGGAATTTAAAATCAACATCGGAATCAAATCAAGTAATCCTAATAGCAATAAGGAATAATCTTGGTGACTGTGAGTTTCAATCAGGTTCATTTTCAAAAGCGGTTGAATATTACAAAGAAGCGTTGAGTTTGAGTGAACAATCATATCTTAAATTTATCTCACCAATTATTCAACTCAAGATTGGAAAAAGTTATGAGAAACTTTATTTCATAAATCATGATGAAAACGATAAAAAGTTGGCAGAGCGATTTTACAATTTTGCTGTAAATCGTTTTGAAGAAAATCAGGATTACGAGAACTTGTTGAAGGCTTTGACTTCGATTTCATCATTCTATGTTCGAATTGACGCGAAGAACAAAGCTTTCAAATATTTTGAGAAAATTGAAGAACTTGATTTAAATCTCAATTTAAAGGTGGACGATCAGTTAAAAGTTTTTGCACTTAAACCAGATTTTGATTTAACATTGTTAGAGGTCTTAATTGAGAATAAAAAATTTAACGAAGCTTACAGTTTAATTCATTTTCAAAAGACTAAAAATCTTCTCGAATATTTTTTGCGTTTTCGTGATTTCAATTTTCTTGAAGCAGAATTAGCAAAGATTTTTCAGAATCTTAAAAATGAAACTCTTGCACTAAATACTTATCAGCAGATTTTAAAACAGGAATTATCACTCCCATCTTCACAAAGAATCAAAGAAAAATATAAAATCTCATCAAGGTCCAGTAAGGAAAAATCTGTAAAGGTTAAAGAGTATTTAGAAAGTCTCTCTAACAAATATATTTTTTTACAGCCATTGTTAAAGAAATTAGAGTTTGGTGATTTGTTTTCAGATGAAGCAAAAATTTTCGTTGAATTTTATCCAGCCGAAGAAAATCTCTTTTATTTTATTTTTGGTCGAAATAGAGTATTTGCTAAGAAATTGAAAGTCGATCTAGTTAGTCTAAATTTTAATACTAACATCCTTCTGAAAAATCTTGATCAATTTTCCTATAATGATATAGTTGATTTTACAAGAGATAATTTGAGCTGGATAATCGATGATTTATTGAAAGAAATTGAAACTAATTATTCTTCGGCAGAGGAAATTACTTTCTTAATTAATGGTTCCGAATTTGATTTTGTCCCCCATCTGATTTTTTCAAAAAAATTAAATGGGTTTTTGAAAGAAAAATATTTCGTTTTCTATTCATTTTTGATAGGTCAAAAATCAACTTATACTAAGATTAAAAGTTTTGCGGTTTTGAATAATGCACAATTGAATGACTTTGAAAACTGGAAAAGCAAATCTCAGGGGTTAACAAAAAAAGATAAATCAGTCACCACAAAGCCAGATATTCGAATTGGTTTAAGAGAAGAAACAAAATTTGAAAAGCCAGAGAAAACAATTCTCACTAAAAATTTTGATGTGGTTTTTATCACAGATGAATTGAGCATGAATGAAGAAACACCCGAGTTGGTTTATTTTCATTCACTGAGCAATAAATCGAGTTTATCAATAATATCAACTGAAAGATTTTATCTGAGAGATTTATTGACTTCAAATCCTGGAATATTTCTTCTGAAAAATTTCAATGTGGAGAATAAAATAGCTTATTTAAGATTTTTGAGTCTTTTCAATTTAGTCCAACCAAATTATTTAATTTTACCAATTACGAAAAAAGGTCAAGAATTATCTGAAAACTTTTTGTATAATTACAAAGAGAGAGTGGAG
>Ga0197142_1001795_pt1 | contig 19307 bp, 13 predicted proteins | sample GBS60_MetaG_FD_148614 | JGI IMG/M metagenome (GOLD analysis project Ga0197142, IMG submission 148614) | Sediment microbial communities from Great Boiling Springs, Gerlach, Nevada, United States - GBS 60_MetaG | ecosystem: Environmental > Aquatic > Thermal springs > Hot (42-90C) > Sediment... | reverse complement strand
CGTTGTCGCCTTGAGCGCCAGCCGGTAGGCTTCGCCCGTTTCGTCCAGGAGATACTGCTCCAGGCTTTCGCCGTCAGGGTCCACGATCCAGTACTCGCCGACGCCGTGGAGGGCGTAATCTACCAGCTTGATCCCGCGGTCCACGGCTGCGGTGCTGGCCGAAACCACCTCCACCACGAAGTCGGGCGCGGGGAAGTGCATCTGGTCGGGGCGGAAGTCGGCCGCTTTGGCCCGGCCGAAAAAGCAGATGTCCGGTTCGTAGTCGTTGCGGGTCAGGGAGATGAGAAGCTTCTCGTAGCCCACATAGCCCAGATCGTGGATGGCCACGTAGGTGCTCAACAGGCGATACAGGCGTCCGCTGCAGGCATTGTGGCGCAAGCGGACGGGAGAGTGGTAGATGACCTGGCCGTTGATGAACTCGGCCTTTTCGCCTTCGGTGATCCGTTCGTAAAAGGCGCGACGCCGCTCGGCTTCTTCGGCCAGGATTTCCTCCAGCCGTCGTACCAGCCGGGGTAACTGCGGCGAAGCCAGCAGGGGTTCCAGTTCGCGCTCATAACGGCTCATCGGCTCACCTCACAGCGGTTCCATTGTAACAGACCGGCCAGGGCCCGGCAAGACGAGTATCAAACGACGATCCCCTCGAAGACCTTGCTCTTATCCGCACAAAGGGTATAATGGAGTTGACCGCGGCAATGTTGCCGGTCAATCCGTTTCGGAGGAACAACGATGATCAAATCCATGCCCACGCCCCCGCCCGATACCTGGGAAGCCAAACTGGCCAACGGTACCCTGACCGAGGCCGAATGGGAGCTCTTACGCGAGATGGTGGATGCAGGTGAGGTCGAGACCGTGGAAGAAGCGGCCCGTCTGCTCGATTTTCGCGAACGCGAGCTGACGCGAGGTGAGACTTTTTACGGCTTTTGATGAAGACAGACGGCTATGATTTGTCGCCATTACATCGTTCCCACTACCCTTGATGAGGCGTTGACGGCTCTGGCCGACCATAGCGCGCGCGGTCTGACCCGCCTCGTGGCCGGCGGCACCGACGTGCTGGTCGAAATCGAATTCGGCGCGCCCATCCCCGATGTCCTCATCGATATCTCCCGCCTGCCCGGTCTCGATACGGTTACCCTGGCCGACGGATGGATTCACATTGGGCCGTTGGTCACTCACAATCTGGCCGTGGCCGATCCCGTGTTGCGGCAATACGCCTGGCCGCTGGTGCGGGCCTGTTGGGAGATCGGCGCGCCCCAGATCCGGAACCGCGGGACCATTGCCGGCAATGTGGTCACCGCCTCGCCGGCCAATGACACCATCCCGGCGCTGTGGGTGCTGGGCGCCGAAGTGACCCTGGCCTCGCTGCGCGGCCGGCGCACGGTCGCCTTGCCCGATTTCTTCCTGGGCGTGCGCCGGACGGTCCGCCAACCCGACGAGATGGTGGTGGACATCCGCCTGCCCGTGCCGCCGCCCACGGCCCGCGGGATGTTCATCAAGGCCGGGCTCCGTCGCGCCCAGGCTATCAGCCTGGTCAACATCGCCGTCTGGCTCGATTTCGCGGGGGATCGCGTGCGCGAGGCCCGCCTGGCCTTCGGCTCGGTGGCGCCTACCATCGTGCGGGCGCCGGCGGCCGAGGCGGCCTTGGTCGGACATCCCCTGACCGCCGAGCGCATCGCCAGGGCCGCCGGGCTTGTTCAGGAAGCCATTCGGCCCATTGACGATGTGCGCGGCTCCGCTGCCTATCGCCGCCATCTCGCCGAGGTGATCACCCGACGGGCGTTGACGCTTCTGGCCGAGGGCCGTGAACGGGAGGGATGGATCGAGAAACCGGTCATGTTGTGGGGCCATACCGATGGGCATTTCCCTCCGGCCACCGGTTTGACCTCGCCGCAGGGGGATGTCCATTGCCGCCTCAACGGTCGGCCCACCGTCTTGCCCGCTGCGGCCCGGCTCACCCTGCTCGATGCCCTGCGCGAACGCGGTCAGATGACCGGGACGAAAGAGGGCTGCGGGGAGGGCGAATGCGGCGCCTGTACCGTCTGGTTGGACGGTATCGCCGTGATGAGTTGCCTGGTACCGGCAGGTCGCGCTCACGGGGCGGAGGTGGTCACCATCGAAGGCCTGGCCGCCGACGGCCGGCTTCATCCCGTGCAGGAACGCTTCGTGACGGAGGGTGCCGTCCAATGCGGTTTTTGCACGCCGGGCCTGATCATGGCCGCGGCCAGTCTCCTGGCCGAATGTCCGCGGCCCACCCGTTCGCAGGCCCTGGAGGCGATTGCCGGCAATCTCTGCCGGTGTACCGGTTATCACAAAATCCTCGATGCCATGGTGGCTGCCGGAGTACCGACCTGATGCGTGCGACCGGTTCCTCCCTTCCCCGCTTTGATGCCCGCCTCAAGGTGACGGGCGCCTTGCCTTATCCCGCCGATGTCAACTTACCGGGCCAGCTTTATATGAAAGTCCTCTGGCCCGACCGGCCTCATGCCCGGATCACCCGCTTCGATCCCGCCCCGGCCCTGGCCATGCCGGGCGTGGTGGCCGTCTTCGCCGCCGACGATGTTCCCGTCAACGAATACGGCCTCAATATCCCCGACCAACCGGTTTTGTGCGGCAAGGTGGGTGGGGTTGTGCGCTGTTTGCTGGACCAGGTAGCGCTGGTGATCGCCGAAACCGAGGCCCAGGCCGAAGCGGCTTTGCACGCCATTGATATCGCCTACGAAGACCTGCCGGGCGTCTACAGCATCGCCGAGGCCCTGGCGCCGGATGCGCCCCTGGTCCATCCCGAACGTGGGGATAGCAACGTGCTGTTGGCCTACAAAATCCGCCGCGGGGACATCGAAGAGGGCTTTGCCCAGGCCGATGTCATCGTCGAGCAGACGTACACATCGGGTTCGCAAGAGCATGCCTATCTGCAACCGGAGGCCGGCGTGGCCCATGTGTTGCCCGACGGTCGTATCGAGGTTATCACCGCCGGACAATGGGTGCATAAGGACCGTCAGCAAATCGCCCATGCTCTGAACCTGCCGCCGGAGCAGATCGTCGTCCGCTATGTGGGGGTGGGCGGCGCTTTCGGCGGTCGCGAGGACATGAGTGTGCAGATCATCCTGGCTCTGGCCGCCTGGCGCCTGCAACGGCCGGTCAAAATCGTGTGGTCGCGGCAGGAATCCATCCGCGGTCATCACAAACGCCATGCCATGGTGGCCCATGCCCGCTGGGGGGCGACGAAAGACGGTCGTCTGGTGGCAGCCCAGGTGGATGTGACTACGGATGCCGGCGCCTACGCCTATACCTCGACCAAAGTGCTGGGCAATCTCACCCTGGCCTGTCTGGGACCGTATGTCATCCCCCATGTGTGGGTGGATGCGCGCACGGTGTACACGAACAATCTGGCCGCCGGGGCCTTTCGCGGCTTTGGAGGACCGCAGGGCCACTGGATCGCCGAGATGCAGATGAACCATCTGGCCGAGGCCCTGGGTATGGATCCCGTCGAGCTGCGCCTGCGCAATGTGTGGCGGGAAGGTTCCTCGCTGGCAACCGGCAGCGTGGTGCCGCCGGGGGTGTCGGTGGCCGCGGTGCTCGAAGCCTGTGCGACGGCCGCGGGCTGGCGGCAGACGGCGCAGGGCTGGCAACGGCCGACTCCGATCGCAACCGCCTCGCCCCTGGAGCCGGTCCATCGCGCCTTCTCGCTGGATCTCGGCCCGGCCCGCAAGGCGCGGGGCATCGGCATTGCTTGCTGCTTCAAAAACGTGGGCTTCAGCCTGGGGTTTGTGGACGAATGTTGGGCTACGGTGGAGCTCCATGGCGGCGGCGACATCGAACGGGCCGTGATCCGCCATGCCGGCGCCGAGGTAGGACAGGGCAGCCATCAGGCGATGCGGCAGATGGCGGCCGAGGCTCTGGGGCTAGCCATCGAACGCATCGAGCTTATCGCCGCGGACACCTCGCAAACCGAGAACAGCGGCAGCGCCAGCGCCAGCCGGATGACCTTCATGGCCGGAAATGCCATCCTCGGCGCAGCCCGTCTGGCCAAAGCCATGTGGGAGAACGAGGAGGAGCGGCCTTGTATTGCCACCTATCGCTATGTGCCCCGGCCGACCACGCCCTACGATCCGGAAACCGGCGCCGGTGATCCCAACATCTCGTATGGCTATTGTGCTCAGGCTGCCGAGGTGGAAGTCGATCTGGATACGGGTCACATCCAGGTCCTGCGGATATGGTCGGCGAACGATGTGGGCCATGCCATCAACCCGCAGATGATCGAGGGCCAGATCGAGGGAGGTGTCTCGCAGAGCGTCGGTTGGGCTACGCTGGAGGACTTCAAGCAAGAGAGGGGACGGGTGCTGACCGACCGGCTGAGCACCTATCTTGTGCCCACAGCCCTGGATGTGCCATCGCAGGTCCATTCTATCCTGCTCGAGATTCCCGATCCGCAAGGACCTTGGGGCGCGCGTGGGATGGCGGAGATGCCTTTTATCCCGACGGCGCCGGCCATTGCCGCCGCCGTCCATGCAGCCACCGGCATTTGGTTCCACGATCTGCCGCTGACTCCGGAGAAAGTGGCATTGCGTCTGCGCGAGGCAGGGCTCGGCTGAACTGGCAGCGGCGGCGCCATGCTTTTCCCCGATGTTCTTGTCCTTGTGCGCGGGGCCGGTGATCTGGCCAGCGGTGTCATCTACCGTCTGCACCAGGCCGGTTTTCCCCTTGTGGTCACCGAATTGCCGCAGCCGTTGGCCGTGCGGCGGACCGTGGCCTTTGCCCAGGCGGTTTACGACGGCACTTGCACTGTTGAGGGCGTCCAGGCAGTGCGGGTGGATACGGTGGCCGCCGCGTTGGCGCTGGCCGCTGCCGGCGGCCTGCCTATCCTGCCCGTTCCGGGCGATGAGGTCATCGCGCAGGTGCGACCTGCCGTCTTGGTGGATGCCCGTCTGCGCAAACGAGAAGACGCCGCCCGGCTCGACCAGGCGCCTTTGGTCATCGGTCTGGGGCCGGGTTTCACGGCCGGGGTGAATTGTCACGCCGTCATCGAGACCAACCGCGGGCATCGGCTGGGGCGGGTGCTCTGGCAAGGCGCGGCCGAACCCGATACGGGCATTCCCGGGGCCATTGCCGGCTTTCGTGAGGAGCGCTTGCTGCGCGCGCCTGTGGCCGGCGTGTGGCAACCGCAGGTGGCTCTGGGCGATAGGGTGGCCAAGGGACAAGGGGTCGGTCATGTCGTCGGCGCCGAGGGACCGATCGCCGTGACGGCCGGGCTGACCGGGCTTGTGCGCGGCTTGTTGTATCCCGGCCTGGCGGTGACGCCGGGGATGAAGTTGGGGGATATTGACCCCCGTGGGGATGAAGAAGCCCTTTATACCATCAGTGATAAGTCGTTGGCCATCGGCGGCGGCGTGTTGACGGCCATCCTCACCTGGCTGAATCGCCGCTAACCCCTCCCCGGCAGGGACTGGTCCGTCGGAGGCAAGGCAGGAGGACGGACGCGCACAAGGAGGGCGCTTTCCCTTGCCGTTCGGTGGCCGTGCTATAATCGCTCCTACTGTTGCGTAGCGGCCGACCCGGCCGTTGCTCGCACCATTTTCCCCCGGTCCGGGGGATATAAGGAGTTGGACTCATGAGCCTTCCCGATCGTTTTGGTGCTAAAACCACCTTTGAAACCGGCAGCGGTCCGGCCGTGATGTATCGTTTGGAGGCCCTGAGCGAACAGGGCATTGCCGATGTGGCGCGGCTACCCTATTCCATCAAGGTCTTGCTCGAGGCCGCTCTGCGCCAGTGCGATGGTTTCGAGGTCACCGAGGAGGATGTCATTGCCCTGGCGCGCTGGCAGCCCCAGAGCGCCACACGGCCGGAGATTCCGTTCAAACCGGCGCGGGTAATTATGCAGGATTTCACCGGGGTGCCGGCCGTGGTCGATCTGGCAGCCCTGCGGGATGCCATGGCCCGCCTGGGCGGCGATCCGACCCGGGTCAATCCGCTCATTCCGGTCGATCTGGTCATCGACCATTCGGTCCAGGTGGACTATTTCGGTTCGGCCTACGCCCTTTTCTACAATGCCGAACGGGAGTTCGAGCGCAACCGCGAGCGCTACGCGTTTCTCAAATGGGGGAGCCGGGCCTTTCGGAACTTTCGGGTGGTGCCGCCGGCCACCGGTATCGTCCATCAGGTCAATCTGGAATATCTGGCCACCGTGGTGCAGACGCGACCGATCAACGGCGAGGTCGTTGCCTTTCCCGATAGCCTGGTCGGGACGGATAGCCATACGACCATGATCAACGGCCTGGGCGTCGTCGGTTGGGGTGTGGGCGGTATCGAGGCCGAGGCGGTGATGCTGGGTCAGCCCATCTACATGCTGTTGCCCGATGTTGTGGGCTTCAAACTCACGGGGGCGCTGCCCGAAGGCGCCACGGCCACCGACCTGGTGCTCACGGTGACCCAGATGTTGCGCAAGCATGGCGTCGTGGGCAAGTTTGTCGAGTTCTTCGGGCCCGGTCTCAGCCATCTCAGCCTGCCCGATCGCGCCACCCTTGCCAACATGGCCCCCGAATACGGTGCTACCGTCGGCTTCTTCCCGGTAGACGACGAGACCCTCCGGTATCTGATCGGAACCGGCCGCAGCGAGGAGCTGGTCGAACTGGTGGCCCGCTACACCCAGGCCCAGGGCCTGTTCCGCACCGACGAGACCCCGGACCCGATTTTCACCGAGGTGCTCGAGTTGGACATGAGCACGGTCGAACCCAGTCTGGCCGGTCCCAAACGACCGCAAGACCGGGTGCGTCTGGTGGAGATGAAGACGGCTTTTCGGCGGGCCTTGACGGCACCGCAAGGTACCCAGGGGCTGGGTGTACCGGCCGAACAGGTGGATGTGCGGGTCCCGGTGGAATACGAAGGCGTCCGTTTTGAGCTCAAGCACGGCGATGTGGCCATTGCCGCCATCACCTCCTGCACGAATACGAGCAATCCCGGCGTCATGATCGGTGCCGGTTTGCTGGCGAAAAAGGCGGTGAGCCGCGGTCTGGCGGTGAAACCCTGGGTCAAGACGAGCATGGCGCCCGGCTCCAAAGTCGTCCAGCGCTATCTGGAGGCCGCCGGCCTGTTGCCCTATCTGGAGGCCTTGCGTTTTCATATCGTCGGTTTCGGCTGTACGACCTGCATCGGCAACTCCGGGCCGTTGCCCGACCCCATCCGTCAGGCCATCAAGACGGGCAATCTGGTCGTGGCGGCGGTGCTTTCGGGCAACCGGAACTTCGAAGGCCGCGTCAGTCCCGATTGTCGGGCCAACTATCTGGCTTCGCCGCCGCTGGTGGTGGCCTACGCCCTGGCCGGGACGGTGGATATTGACTTTGCTACCGAACCCATCGGCCACGATCCCAACGGCGAGGCGGTTTATCTCAGGGATATCTGGCCGACCCAGGCCGAAATCCAGGCTGCCATCCGCCGGAGCCTGCGGCCGGAGCTGTTCCGGGAGGAGTACGCCAACGTCTTTGCCGGCAACGAGACCTGGAACGCCATCGCCGTGCCTGCCGGCGATCGGTTTGCCTGGGATCCGGCCAGCACCTACATCAAAGAGCCGCCTTTCTTCCAGGATGTGACCCTGGCCGTGCCCCCGGTGCAGCCTATTCTGGGCGCACGCGTGCTGGCCTACTTGGGCGATTCCATCACCACCGACCATATCTCGCCGGCCGGTGGCATTGCTGCGGGGAGTCCGGCCGCCCAGTATCTGCTGGCCCATGGCGTCGAACGCAGCGAGTGGAACCAATACGGCGCCCGCCGCGGCAACCACGAGGTGATGATGCGGGGTACCTTTGCCAATATCCGCATTCGCAATCGTCTGGTGCCGGGAGTCGAGGGCGGCTATACCCTGTATCTGCCCACAGGCGAGCAAATGACCATGTACGATGCGGCCATGCGCTATAAGGAAGAGGGGATTCCGCTGCTGATCCTGGCCGGTAAGGAGTACGGTTCCGGTTCCAGCCGCGATTGGGCGGCCAAGGGGCCGTATCTGTTGGGGGTCAAAGCCGTTATCGCCGAGAGTTACGAGCGGATTCACCGCTCGAATCTGGTGGGGATGGGCATTCTGCCCCTGGAATTCCTGCCCGGAGAAAGCGCCACGAGCCTGGGATTGACCGGCCACGAGCGATACAACATCCTGGGTCTGGATGACGCCATGCAGCCCGGCCAGTTCTACACGGTGCGGGCTGTAGCCGAGGATGGCAGCGTCACCGAATTTCGCGTCCGCAGCCGGGTGGATACCCCGGTCGAAGTCGAGTACTACAAAAACGGCGGCATCTTGCAAACCGTATTACGGCGACTGGCCCGTAGCTAAGCCGGGCCTTTCGGCTCCTCGCCGGCGGTGGCCAGAGGGATGAAATGGGACACGGATGAACACAGATTGACACAGATCTATCTGTGTTCATCTGGGTGTATCCGTGTCCATCATCCATTCTCATACGGACGACCGACGCGGCCCTCTTGCTAAGGCCGGCGCGGTCGTCCGCCGAGGTCGAGGGTGTGGTTGCGGAGCCGGGGCTCCTGGTCGCCGTCCCGGTTGGGTCTAGGCAGGTTTTCGCCGTCAACAACGCTGCGTGATGCAGTCCGGCTGCTGATACCGACGTCGGTCAGGCAGCCTATCCCTTCAAGGAGGTCTATAGGATGCAGACATCGGAGCTCGAACGCGTCCTGGCGCAACTGCGTGAAGCCCTGGAACGTGACGATCTGGCCACGGCCGTGGCCATTCTCGAACACTATCATCCTGCCGATAAGGCCGAACTCTTCGAAGAGCTCGAAGATGAGGACCAGGTGGCCTTGCTGCCGGAGCTGGAACCGGCCGATTCGGCCGACATTCTGGAAGAGCTGGACGACGAACAGGCGGCCGAACTCGTGGCCGCCCTGGATCCCGAAGACGCCATCCGCATCGTGGACGAAATGGAACCCGACGAGGCTGCCGACGTGTTGGGAGAACTGGACCCTCCCCAAGCCGAGATGGTGCTTTCCGGTCTTGAGGACCCTGACGAGGTGCGTCCGCTCTTGCTTCATCCCGAGGAGACCGCCGGGGGGCTGATGACTTCGGAATTTCTGGCCTTGCGCCGACGCACGACGGCCGCCGAGGCCCTGGAGGCCATCCGCCGTTGGAAGCCGGAGGCCGACATCCAGGAGATTTTTGTCGTGGATGCCGAACAACATCTCGTTGGGGTGGTGGAGTTACGCCAGCTCATTGTCGCCGACCCTGGGGCCCGCATGGTGGATATTATGGACCCCGAGGTCATTGCAGCCCCGGTCGAGATGGATCAGGAGGACGTGGCGCGGTTGATGGCCCGCTACGACCTGCTGACCCTGCCTGTGGTGGATGCCGAGAACAGGCTGGTGGGGGTTGTCACCATTGACGATGTGGTGGATGTCATCGCCGAGGAGGATACCGAGGACATCCAGCGCTTCGGCGGCGCCCAACCCCTCGAACGCCCCTACCTTAGCACCAGTCCGTTTGTGGTCATGCGCAAACGCGTGGGCTGGTTATTGCTGTTGTTCCTGACCGAAACTCTGACCGGCAGCGTCTTGCGCCATTTCGAAGAGGAGTTGCAGGCCGTCGTGGCCCTGGCCTTTTTCGTCCCCCTGCTCATCGGCACCGGCGGCAATGCCGGTTCGCAGACAACGAGTACCATCATCCGTGCCCTGGCCGTGGGCGAGATCACCTTGCGGGATGCGTTTCGCACCTTATGGCATGAACTGCTTGTGGGTCTGTTGCTGGGCCTGGTGATGGCGGGCGTTGCCTATCTGCGCGCCATCACCTGGGGGAGTAGCCCGGACCTGGCGTTGACCGTTGCCGTGGCCATTTTCGCCATCGTCGTGTGGGCCAACGGCTTGGGTTCGATTCTTCCGATGCTGGCCCTCCGCTTCGGCATTGACCCGGCCATTGTCTCCGGTCCGGTCATGAGTACGATGGTGGATGCCACCGGGCTGTTCATCTATTTCACCATTGCCGGTATCATCCTTGGTTTGTAACCAGGATCACAACCTTATGCCGAAAGCGATTGCGCCAACGGTTGCAATCGCCGTACAATGGAGGGTGGGATGAGGCAACAAGTCCTTACGCTTTCCGCTTTGCCCGTCGGTCTGCATACCGTTCTCGGCTATTTTGCACGGCCGATCCAGATTGTTCGCGCCTATCAGCCCTCCTATCTGCGCGAGGACCTGACGGCCGGGGCCACGGCCGGTTTGATCCTGCTGCCGCAAGGATTGGTCTTTGCCGTGATGGCCGGGTTGCCGCCGGAGATGGGCTTGTACGCGGCCATCGTCGTCAGCATCGTCGCCGCTCTGTGGGGTTCTTCGCATCATCTCCATTCGGGTCCCACCAACACGTCGGCTCTGCTCGTTCTGGCCACCGTGCTGCCCTTGTTCGCCCTCGGTTCGCCGGAGTATATCGCCGCTACGGCGCTGTTGACGGTGATGGTCGGTGTCATTCGCTTGTCGATGGGGCTATTGCGATTGGGTTTGCTGGTCAATTTTGTCTCCGATTCGGTGGTGGTCGGTTTTACGGCCGGGTCGGGCATTCTCATCGTCGTGACGCAATTGCGGACGCTGCTGCGCCTTCAGTTTCCCGATTCGCCCCGGCTGCTGCAGACGGCGGCCAATCTGCTCCGGCATCTGCCCGAAATCCACTGGCCCAGCCTGTTCCTGGGCTTGCTCGCCATCGGTTTCGCCCTGTTGATCACACGGCTGGACCGACGATTGCCCGCGCAAATCCTGGCCACTGCCCTGACGACGGTTGTTGCCGTCCTGGTGCCGTTTACCAGGGACATTGTCACCATCGGGCCTGTGCAGGGGGGCCTGCCCAGGCCCAGTATGCCGCCGCTTTTCGATTTCGAACTCGGGAGTCAGCTTTTCGTAGGCGCCGTAGCCGTGGCGGCCATCGGTTTGGTCGAGGCGACGTCGATTGCGCGCAGCCTGGCAGCGCAGTCGGGACAACGTCTGGACAGCAATCAGGAGTTTGTCGGCCAGGGACTGGCCAACATCGCCGCCGGTTTTTTGTCCGGTTTTGTGTGTTCGGGTTCGTTCAATCGTTCGGCAGCCTTATATCGCTCCGGTGGGCGTACGGCGATAGCTTCGGCCTTTTCCGGGCTTGTGGTCCTGGCACTTTCGACGGTGCTGGCGCCCTTTATGGTCTGGGTTCCGCGTTCGGCTCTGGCCGGTTTGCTCATCCTCAATGCCATCACCATCATCGACCGCCGCCGCATGGCCCGGGTTTTCGCCACGTCTCGTGCGGAAGCGGCCATCATGATCGTCACCCTGGCCGGGACGCTCCTCTTCCCTCTGCAATATGCCATCCTGGGCGGGATTTTGATCTCGCTGGCCTACTACCTTCTGCGGACCAGCACGCCTCAGGTGGTCTCCGTCTTACCCGATGAGGACTTCCGCCATTTTGTCTATCGGCCTGAGCAACGACCCTGTCCGCAATTGGGCGTGATCGAAATCCGCGGCGATCTCTATTTCGGGGCGGTCAACCATGTGGAAGAAACCATCCTGCGCCATCGGCGTGCGCACCCCGGCCAGACCTATCTGCTGTTGCGCATGCAGGCCGTGCATCAGATCGACATCAGCGGCATCTATATGTTGGAACATGTGGTGAAAACCTATCGCGAGGCCAACGGCGATGTCTTTCTGGTGAAGGTGCGGCCGGAGGTGCGGGCTTTGATGGAAGCCTCCCATTTCGATCGCTTTTTGGGGGTGGACCATTTCCTGCCCGAAGACGAGGCCATCGCCCACCTCTTCTACCACGTCCTCGATCCGGCCATTTGCATTTACGAATGTGAGGTGCGAGCATTCAAGGAGTGTCAAAACCTGCCCAAACCGATGCTCCATCTCACCCTGGCGCCGGTTTCTCTGCCTGCGGTCGAGGTGCCCGAAATCGCTCCGGAGAACCTCTACCGCGAGTTGCGAGGCCCGGCGCCACCGCTGGTGGTGGATGTGCGCGAACCGCGCGAGTTCCGGCAAGGTCGCGTGCCCGGTGCCGTCAATGTGCCGCTCCCCCGTTTGTTGGAGGATGCCCATACGGTGCCCAGGGATCGCCCCATCGTGCTCGCCTGCCGGACGGGACGACGCAGCCGTCGGGCGGCCGCGCATTTGCTCCCGCAGGGCTATCGGGACCTGCGCATTCTGGCAGGCGGTATGGTCGCCTGGCGCGCAGCGGCCCTGTTGGAGGCTGTTGATGAATTTCCCACTTCCGTTTGATCATCCTGAGCATCGCTTCGTGTCTTTTTACCATGTCTACTAATCCCCTTGAACGCAATCTCGGTCTCGATCTCGTGCGTGTGACGGAATGGACCGCGCTCCAGGCCGGCCGTTGGATGGGGCTGGGCAACCGCATCGAGGCCGATCGGGTCGCTACCGAGGCCATGCTGGCCGCGCTCAACGAGCTGGAGATGGACGGCTATATCGTCATCGGCGAGGAGTCGAAAAGTGGTCGCCATTCGCCTCTGGATACAGGCAATCGCGTGGGTAAAGGGGATGGCCCGGCCATGGATGTGGTGGCCGACCCCATTGACGGCACCAATCTGCTCGTTCAAGGCCGCGCCGGCGCCATCTCGGTCGTGGCCGTAGCCCCGCGCGGGACCATGTGGGTCTGTGCGCCGGCGGCCTACATGGAGAAAATCGTGGTCGACCGCGAAGTAGGCCGCGCCCTGGTGCCCGAGTGTCTGGAGGCGCCGGCTGCCTGGACGCTGGCCCTCATCGCCCGCTGCAAGGGCAAAGACGTGCGCGATCTGGTGGTCTTCGTCCTCGATCGCCCACGGCATGCCGAGCTGATCGAAGAAATCCGCCGCGCCGGCGCGCGTGTGTCGTTGCACAGCGACGGCGATATTGCCGGAGCCATCATGGCCGCTTTACCCGGTCATGGGGTCGATGTCCTGATGGGTGTGGGAGGGGTGGCCGAAGGGGTGACGGCGGCCTGCGCCGTGCGCGCCCTGCGCGGGGCTATGGTAGCCCGTCTGGCCCCCCAAAGCCGCCGCGAATGGGAGGCCGTCACCCAGGCCGGGCTGGACACGCGACGCATTCTCACCTGCGAAGAGCTGATCCAAAGTAACGAGGTTTTCTTTGCAGCCACAGGGGTCACTGACGGTCCGCTTCTGGATGGCGTCCACTATCACGGTCGCTATGCCACCACCCATTCCCTGGTTCTGCGCGGGGAGACGGGGACCCTGCGCCGGATTCGGGCCGAATACACCCTGGAAGAAGGGCAGACTTCGACAGCCGCCGTCAGGTTCTTCGACGCGCATCCGGTGGCTCCTACCGGGCGAGAGAGGGCGTAAAGCAAGGCGTCTCCTGGCTAGGAAGCCGCCAGACCGGTCGTGGGCGGCGAAGGGGTCACCGCGCGGGGGCTTGATCGGCTGGCGATGCAGACGCCGTGAAGGCGGTTTTTGACCGCGATGCGCTGTTTGGCGAGGGCGCGCCGATGCGCCAGCAGGGCATGGAGTTCGCAGACGTGGCAGGGCGGAACCCACACTGCGGGGATGAGGTTGAGCGATCCTGCTCAGGTCCCTCGAGCATTGATCCCGCTCTGGACGTCCGTGTTGAAAATCCACCCTGAAAATGAGCGAATCAAGAGCTATAGGGTTTTGCGAGCAGGGCCTGGGCCGGCCACGACGGTTTCCAGAAACGCGCGCGCGTGGGCGGCCGTCTCATCCCAGGTCGGGTGACGAAGGTAACGTTCGCGCGCGGCCAGGCTCATGCGGATCAGGTGGTCGCGATCGGCGGCAAGCCGGGCCAGATGGGCGGACAGGCCGGTCACATCACCGGGGGTCACCAGGTAGCCGTTTTCGCCCTCGGTGATGAGGGTGGTGGCTCCTCCCTGACGACCGGCCAGCGCCGGGAGGCCGTATCCCATCCCCTCCAGATAAGCCATACCGAAGCCTTCGTAGGCCGAGGGCACGGCCAGGACGTGGGCCTGGGCCAGTTCGGCAGCCACATCGGCCTCGGCGAGCAGGCCCCGAAAGTTCACGACCTCCGTCAGGCCCAGGCGCTTCACCTGATGTCGGCAATAGGCTGCATAACGAGGCGCCACGGTCGGATTGCCGATGACGCTCAGGCGCGCGCTGCCTTTCGGCAACTGCGCCAGGGCGGCGATGAGGGTGTGCAGGCCCTTGCGAGGGATGAGATTGCCCAGGAAGACAAGGCGCAAAGGGCCGGAAGCCAGGCCGCGACGTCGAATGGCGGTCTCGTCCACGGCCGGCGGGGTGGCTTCGCGACCGGGTAGGGCGATCTGTAGCGGTTTCTCTCCTCCCACCAGGTCGGTCACGGTGGCCGCCGTCGCCGGGCTGTTGCAGATAAAGCCGTCCACGGTGGCGAGATAGCGGCCCTCGACCGCGCGGTAGAGGGGTTTGAGCCAGGGAGGATGGGCCTCGCTGCTGCGCAGATGATGGACGATGCTGATGATAGGATAGGCAACGGTTGTTTGCAGGCGCCGGTTCAGCCAGAAGAGCGAGGGATGGTTGAGTTCGTCCTGCAGCAGCACATCCACCACCGACCTTTGCAGTTGGGTTCGCCAGGCCGGGGACAGGTTGTCGGTCAGATGACGCAAGTAATGGCGCCAGGGCCGCGCGTAGACCGTCACCGTGTCGCCGCAGCGGTGCCAATAGGCTACCAACCGGCGGTCATAGCGATAGCCGCCCGAGACGATATCGAGATGGCCGTAGATCACCAGACCGATCCGCATTCCCGTTTGCGCTCAACGCTCCAGGTCATAGGCGGCCCAGGTCTGCGGGTTTTCCCACAATTTGACGCTGAGGGCGGTGATGTTGGGCGCGTAGAGGCCCTCGTTGAGTTCCTCGGCCAGACGTCGGCAAAAACGCTCCAGGCTGGGATTGAGGCCTTCGAAGCCGGGCAGATCGTTGAGGGTTTTATCCCGATAGCGGGCGATGACGGCTTCGAGTAGGGCTTCCAGGTCGAGAATATCGATCAAATAGCCGTGCTGATCGAGCGCTTCGCCTTCGATCATGACCTCAACCCGATAGTGGTGGGAGTGGAGGCGGTTTTCGTCGCCCCAATCGCCGCCGATGAGGTAGTGCTGGGCAATGAAATCCCGTTGACAGCAGAGGGTATACATAGGCAGAATCGGCAGGGAGGGATTATCACGATGCCATCGATGTAAAGGCCCGTTGGGCTTCGATATGGATCTGTTCGAGAATCAGGCGTCGGAGTTCGACATAACGCGGAGTGCTCTCCGTTGCGGCCGTGCGCGGACGCGGCAGGTCAATGGTCACCTCGGCTTTGATGGTCCCCGGACGGGCGGTCATGACGTAGACGCGGTCGGAGAGGAGAATGGCTTCGTCCACATCGTGGGTCACGAAGAGAACGGTGGTGCGCGCGCTCTCCCAGACGCGCAAGAGCAATTCCTGCATCAACAGCCGCGTCTGGGCATCCAAAGCGCCGAAGGGTTCGTCCATCAGCAGCATTTGGGGACGATAGACCAACGCTCGCGCAATGGCCACCCGCTGGCGCATACCGCCTGAAAGCTGCGCCGGATAGGCCTGTTCAAAGCCCTCCAGCCCTACCCGGCGCACAGACTCGGCCACGAGCTCATCTTGCCGGGAACGGGGCAGGGAGCGTTTTTGCAGGGCGAAGCGAATGTTCTCCGCCACCGTTAGCCAGGGGAAGAGGGTGTAACTTTGAAAGACCATGCCCCGCTCGATCGAGGGGCCTGTGATCTCGCTGCCGTTGAATAATAACCGGCCGCTGGTAGGAAAGTCCAATCCCGCCGCCATCATCAGAAACGTGGACTTTCCACATCCGGAAGGGCCGAGCAGCGAGACGAACTCGTTTTCGACCACATACAGGTTGAGATCGGCAATGGCCGTTACCCAACGATGGCGCTGGCGAAAGGTCTTGCCGACATGCTCGGCCACCAGCTTAGCGTTCATGTCCCCGCTCCACCCAGGGGAATAGGAGTCGATAGGACCCTTTGAAAAGGTAATCGGTCACCAGGCCTAGAAAACCGATGACCAGGATGCCGAGGATGATGGACTCGGTCTGTAAAAAGCGTTGAGCGCGCATGATGCGATAACCCAGGCCGACGTTGGCCGCCACCAGTTCGGCGACGACCAGATAGGTCCAGGCCCAACCCAGGGTGATGCGAAACGTATCCCAGATGCCCGGCAACGCTGCCGGTAAAATGACACGGAAAAGGGTCTCCCATTTGCTCAGCCCAAAGGTATAACCCACCTGAATCAGGGTATAAGGCACCGTTTTGACATTGTCCATAATCATCAGCACTTGTTGGAAAAAGGTGCCGATGAACAAAATGGCGAATTTCTGGCTATCACCCACTCCCAGCCACAAAATGGTCAGCGGTACAAACGCTACCGCCGGCATGTAGCGCACCAGATCGATCAGCGGCTCAAACAGGCCTTCAAAGAAGCGGAAATTGCCCATCAAAATACCGATGGGGACGGCGAAAAGGGTGGAGAGCAGCCAGCCCACGGTGATCCGATAGATACTGGCCCGGGCATCCTCCCAAAGGATGCCTTCCCGGACCTGGCGCCATAGCTCATCCCATACGGCAGCGGGCGCGGGCAGAAAAATGGGGGAAACCCAACCCTGACCGGTGATCAGCCACCAGGCCGCAAAGACGAGAAGGAGGAGCGAGAGTCCGGCTGTGATGTAGACGCGCGGCGGGATGGGACCGCGTAATTCGAGATAGGACGGGCGGCGAGGAAGCGTGGAAGGGGACATGGGTACCTGCCTGGTCGCAAGATAGGGGCGGGTAGCTGCACCTGCCCCTCCTGAATCAATGCTTACCTGTAAGCCGAGACATCCACGAGGGCTTTCAGCTCAGGGATGGTGTCCAACAAGCCGATGGCGACGGAAACCCGGGCCACGTCTTCGAGGATGGTCAGAAAATCGCCGGTAAGCTCGGCCTGATTCTCGCTCAAACTGTAGAACTTGACGCCCTCAAAGGCTGTGGTCAGTTCTTCGGGGGTGCTGCCGACGGCTTTGGCGATGATAGCCTGAGCCTCGGTGGGATTGGCGTTATAGAAAGCCACTGCCTCGTCCCACACCTTGAGGAGCTTGATGATGGTGAGTGGATCGAGATTGGCGCGCACGGCCAGCACATCGGAAATGAGGCCGGGGCGCGCTGCGGCCGTGTAGAGCAGGTGCAGGTCCTTATGTTCGGCCAGGGCTGCTGAGATGTAGGGCTCATAGGTCACGGCGACATCCACTTTACCGGCGATCAAAGCCGCACCGGCATCGGCAGCCGGCATGAAGATCGGTTCGATATCGGCGATGCTCATGCCGTTCTCGGCCAGTGCGTAATTCAGCAAGAGGTCGCTGGTCGTGCCTTCTTCGTAGGCGATCTTCTTCCCTTTGAGATCGGCGATCGAGGTTATCGTCGAAGGGGCGAGGATGGCATCGGCCTCGTAGGAGGCGTCTTCGAGCAGGACAATATGCAGGTCGAGACCGCTGGCGTAGAGCTTGAGGGCCGTGTGGGTGGCGAGATTGGCAACATCCATTTGTCCGGAAGCAAAGGCGGCATTGACCTCTTTATCCTCGACAAAATCGACCAGTTCCGCCTTCAGCCCCTGTTTCGCAAACAAGCCTTTCTCCTGGGCGATCCACCAGGGACCGTAGCCGATCCAGGGTTGGGTGCCGATACGCACGGTTGTGGGGGCCTCCGGTGCCGGAGCACAGGCTGCCAGGGCCAAGACCAGAAACAATAAGGGAATCAAGAAATGGATGGAACGGCGCAACATGGAAATGTCCTCCTGGGTCAAGGGAGAAGGGGGAGAGAGGGAGAGACAAACGGGTAAAGTTGGGTTGGACTTTAGCTTAAATCCGAGGTTTACTCAAATGGCACCGGGGTTTGGGGAGGCGATATAGCGTCCTTCAGGGCTTCTGGCGCCGAAGGATGACACCGATCCCACGGACAGAAACGGACAAAAATCGGTGGGCGCAGCCTGTGTTTATCCGTGTCCTCTTCCCCGGTCGGTTTGAGACGCAGCCTCACCGGGCAGTTCCGGCGAAAAAACGGGATTCCCTGCGAGGGCGCTCAGGGTCGCTGCGGCCGCTTCGCGGCCTTCGCTCCTCAGCATGACATGGGGACGCAAAAATGACGGACACCCCCGCCGTTTCCCCAATTTGACATCATTCCTTACCTTCTTTATACTGCTGCCTATCTTTGCTTGTACCAAAGTCGCTAAGCAAGCGTTTCATTCAACAGAATGGGTTGAAGATGCGATTTGGGTTATTGCATTCATCGTAGGGAACGCTCGGTCGCATCGCCTCCCATCGTGGTCCCATCCGGTCTCGTTATAGCCGCCGTCATCCCATGACGGCACTTCCCCCACCTCTGGGGTTTGGCTTTTGGGAGGTGGCGCAAGCCATTGCGCTTGGTCATCATCCCGGAAAACGGACATCCAAATAGAGACGACCTGCGGAACAGGCCAAACTCCAGGGGATGTCGTCTTATCCATCGTTCTCACCCCGCACTGGAGGCGATGCGATGACGAGGCAGATCGGCCGTTTTTATCTCTTTGCCCTTCTGATGGGATTGGGTTTCGGCATTGGGCATGACCTGGCGCGTTCGCAGGGGACAAACCTGTTGGTCGATCCCGGCTTTGAGATGAGCACATCGGGTGTCTGGCAACGCTTTGGGGGCACATTTACCCTTGTGACAATGCCGGTACGCTCCGGTGCTCGCGCGGCTTCCCATCAGCACTCCGGCAGCACCGGCCAAAACCGACTGTATCAAAACGTGCCGATACCGGCAGGCGGGGGTATGTATACTTTCGGTGCCTGGGCCTGGTTACCGGCTACCGCTCCCGACACCAGCATCTTCGTCCGTCTGGCCTGGTATGGAACGGCGGATTGTAGCGGTACCCAGGTCGGTACGGCCGATAGCCCTGCCCTGGATTTGGGTCGGCGTCAGGAGTGGCAGCCCTTGCAAGGCAATGCCGTTCTGCCGATTACGGCAACCTGTGCACAGTTACGTCTGATTTTGGAGGGCGTCGGTGATCCGACCCTGCTTGTCTATTGGGATGATGCCTTTTTGATACCACCGCAGGTGCCAACGCCTACCCCAACGGCCACTCCCCCACCGACACCAACACCGACCCTCGAACCGATTCCACCTACTGCCACCCCCACCTTAACCCCTACCCCCACAGCGATGGCGTCTTCCACACCGACGGTGACATCGACGCCGACGGCGACACCCACGCCGACGGCGACGCCGACACCGACGGTGACGCCGAGTCCGACGGCGATTGTGGAGGGGGTGGTGTTGAACGAGTACATGGCGGCGCCGGAGGTGGGGCGTAGCGAGTACGTGGAGC
>Ga0197142_1001794_pt1 | contig 19319 bp, 16 predicted proteins | sample GBS60_MetaG_FD_148614 | JGI IMG/M metagenome (GOLD analysis project Ga0197142, IMG submission 148614) | Sediment microbial communities from Great Boiling Springs, Gerlach, Nevada, United States - GBS 60_MetaG | ecosystem: Environmental > Aquatic > Thermal springs > Hot (42-90C) > Sediment... | reverse complement strand
TGTTTAGTTTTCTTCCTAGTTTTAACCATAGGTTTAGCCGGTGGCAAATTTACCTTAGAATTTTGGTCGAATGACTGTAAGTTTTGTGAATTTAAATTATTGGTAGTTATCGTCTTGTTTAAAAGTTTATCATCAGGCAAATTTTGATTTGAAGATTGTATCGAATTTGAAGATGATTCATGATGTTGATGTAACAAATCGTTTAAATGTTGTTGTAGTTGAAAAGATTTCTTAGCCATATTGGCTTGTTTCGAATTAAGCTCTGGTCTTGTACTGAAAACTAAGTTATTAGTAGAAGGTTCCAGCTGAGGGTGTGTAAAAACAAGGTTAGGTTTTTGATTATTCAAGTTACCTTGAGTGACATTTTGTCCTAAAGAATTGCTACTAGTATTGCCAACATTGTTTACGCCAACACCACTAGTCTTGTTAGGATCAGTCATAAAAATGATGATAATTTTGTTTAAACTTACTGTCAAAACTAAACCATAATCCAAAAAAGTCTAAAAACCAGAGTATTTGACAATTTTGCAAATTCTTCTTCTCTAAATAAGATTATGCCTGCTTTTTGTGCTTTGACTGGAAAAACCTACCTAAAAGTATGTAAAAGATCAAAATCTATGCGCGGAACCTTAACCAAGGTTAAGTCTAATTTACAACGAATTAAAATTGGCAACAAAAGAGTTAAAATCTCTACTAGAGCACTAAAAACTCTCAAAAAGAGATACCACAACTAATGCCACCAGAACAAAAGCAAAAATTTTTACCAATCATTGCTTTAATTCTTGCCACGATAGCGGTTTTTAGTTTGGGGTTTTATTTTGGCTTCCAGTACGCTCACAAAAAGGATCTATCTCTAAAAGCAGAATTTAATGAACAAGTAGAATCTAATGCTGAGGTGAATCAAGAAATTAAGCCAGTAGAAGGTGTTTTTTGGATCAAATCAGGAGCAGATCCAATTTGTCCAAGTACTCACCCAATTAAAATAAAATTTGATTCTGGAGTCTGTTTTTTTTACACCAAAGAAAACAAAAGTTATTCTCGAGTAAAACCAAATATTTGCGCTGTAGATGAAAATTTTGCCCTAAATGAGATGGGTTGCTTGAAAAAATTTTAATTAATGGTAACCTAAGGTTTTTAACTTTTTTTGCTATAAAGCACTAGCCAGTAAACCTGTGAAATTAGACAAATTTTCTTTCAAGCCAATCATTTTGCTAGTCTTATCCAAAATATAGGATAAAAACTCACAAAAACTAAGGTAAATTTGAGAAATAAATATTTAACCAGTATGATATTCACAATCATAATATAAACCAAAAAAAATTAATCTTAGCTAAAGGGCTACAATAGCAAATATCTAGACTATTTTAATCAAACGAAAGAAAACTTTTTTACTAGCCTAGTTTGAGGTTACTCAACCCAAGAACTATAATTAAACAAACTCAACTAACTACTAACAAAGTTAATGGAACAACCCCCCTCTCAAAACTAGGAAAAGAAGTTGATGACACTTAAAAATACTCCATCGAAACCATCAGACTAGATGGAAGCTACACAAATCCAAACCAAAACTAACGCAATTGCCTTAGTAGTCAAATAACTACCTTCACATTAACAAAAAACAACAACTTTAATTTTTTGGGCAGTAATATTGTTACTAATCCGAGTTATAAACTACCACATTATCTCCACTACTAGCCGCAACTTAGAGAATTTTTTCGATTAAATCGACTACTCTATTAGAGTAACCCCATTCGTTGTCATACCAAGCTAATACTTTAACTAGATTGCCTTCGATGACCATAGTTGATAATCCGTCCACTATACTGGAATAAGCATTCCCACGATAGTCGATTGATACTAAAGGTTCCATAGAAAAATCTAAAATACCTTTTAATTCGTGGTTAGCCGCCTCTTGTAAAACTTGGTTAACACTTTCTACCGAGGTAGATTTGTCCACTTGAACTACCAAATCAACTAAAGACACCGTAGGAGTAGGTACGCGAATAGCTATCCCGTCAAGTTTACCTTGCAATTCTGGTAAAACCAAACCAATCGCTTTAGCAGCTCCGGTGGAAGTAGGGATCATGCTTAAAGCTGCGGCTCTGGCCCGACGTAGGTCTTTATGAGGTAAATCTAGAATGTTTTGATCGTTAGTATAGGCGTGCACAGTAGTCATCGATCCTTTTAGGATAGTGAATTGCTCGTGTAATACTTTGGCTACTGGCGCTAAACAGTTTGTAGTGCAAGAAGCATTAGAAATAATATGATGCTTATTTACATCATAAATCTGATCGTTGACTCCTAATACTAAAGTCACGTCTGGCTGTTTGGCTGGAGCAGAAATAATTACTTTTTTAGCGCCATTTTTAAGGTGCCACTCGGCTTCTCTATCTTCCGTAAAAAACTTTAAACCAGTAGACTCAACCACCACATCTACACCTAAATCTCGCCAGGGCAAAAGCTTGTAATCACGTTGACTTAGTACTTCGACCACTTTTCCGTCAACTATTAGTCGATCACCATCGACTTTTACCTCGCCTTTGTAAGGTCCTAGAATCGAATCATATTTTAACAGATGACCCAGAGTTTTAGCATCTGTTAAATCGTTAACAGCCACAATCTGAATCTTAGAACGATTTTGGGCGGCTCGAAAAACGTTTCGACCAATACGACCAAAACCATTAATAGCAACTTTGATAGACATATCACCAACAAATTTAACCCCCAAGAGGTCGAATAGAATTGTAGTTCTGTCAATAACAAAAAATCTACGTTTACAAATAACTTAATGCAAACAAAAAAGTGTCATGGTAAACTCATTCAAAAAGTATAAAACACATGAAAAAGCTAACATTCATAAAACAGTTGTAACCCACTCAAAAAATTCTGAACTAAAAAACATTAAATAAATGCCGGAAGAAAACACCCACAAGAAAGTAATCAAAGAGACAAAGCTCACCCTGTTTGTGGTACACAGAATTAAAGTTAATAAAAACTTCAAAAAGTGGTTAAACAACAGGGATTTAAGAATTTGATTCAGTTTTAAGTCAGTCAAGGTAGTAAAAACTACCAGATTTCCCTTAAAAAGGGAGTGATCCATCCACAGCTTCCGCTACGGATGCCTTGTTACGACTTCAACCCAGTCAATGAGCTAGCCTTCGACCCTGAAACCAGGGTTTTGGGGCTCTCTCAATTCCCAGGCCGTGACGGGCAGTGTGTACAAAACCCGAGAACGTATTCACCGCCGCGTGGCTGATCGGCGATTACTAGCGATTCCAGCTTCACGAAGTCGGGTTGCAGACTTCGATCCGTACTGAGGGGAGTTTTGAAGGATTTGCTCCGTCTCACGACTTGGCAATCCCGTTGTACTCTACCCATTGTATCATGTGTGCCGCCCTAGGCATAAGGGACACGCTGATCTGACGTCATCCTATCCTTCCTCCCGATTAAACTCGGGCAGTCTCCTTAGACATTAAATAACTAAGGATTAGGGTTGCGCTCGTTACCGGACTTAACCGAACATCTCACGACACGAGCTGACGACGACCGTGCATCACCTGTGTAGCACCCTCGAAGGAGTCTTGCTTTCGCAAGATTAGCAGCTACATGTCAAGCCTAGGTGAGGTGCGTCGCTCACTATCGAATTAAGCCACATGATCCACCGCTTGTGCGGGTTCCCGTCAATTCCTTTATGTTTTAGCCTTGCGGCCGTACTCTACAGGCGGAGTGTTTAACGCGTTAGCTTCGTCTCTGAAGAGGACTGACTCTCTCCAAAAACAAACACTCATCGTTTAGGGCGTGGACTACGCGGGTATCTAATCCGCTTCGCTCCCCACGCTTTCGTCCTAGCGGCGTCAAGAGACACCCAGTGGCCTGCCTTCGCTTTCGGTATTCCCCTGCATATCAACCCATTTCACCGGTACTTGCAGAGTTCTAGCCACCTCTTTGTCCTTCTAGCTTAGTAGTTTCCAAGACAAACACAAGGTTAAGCCTTGGCCTTTAATCTTGGACCCACTAAGCCGCTTATCGGCACGCTTTACGCCCAATGATTCCGGATAACGCTCGAGGTCTCTGTATCACCGCTGCTGCTGGCACAGAGTTAGCAACCTCTTTCTAGTAGCCACTTCAGTATTAGATAGCTACCACAGCAGTTTACGACCCGTAGGCCTTCATCCTGCACGCGGCATGGCTCCGTCAGGCTTTCGCCCATTGCGGAAAATTCCCTACTGCTGCCACCCGTAGGTGTCTGGGCCGTGTCGCAGTCCCAGCGTGGCTGATCATCCTCTCAGACCAGCTACCCGTCTTCGCCTTGGTAGGCTATTACCCTACCAACTAGCTGATGGGATGTAGGCCTTGCCTTAAGCGGCTCGCGCCTTTAACCTTGCGGTCACATAGGATATTACCCAATCTTTCGACTGGCTATGTCCTACTTAAGGGAAGTTCCTACATATTACTCACTCGTTTGCCACTCGCCACCAAGATTAGCAAGCTAATCTCGTGCTGCCGTTCGACTTGCATGTATAAGGCCTGCCGCCAGCGTTCATCCTGAGCCAGGATCAAACTCTCAAATAAAGAGCTTTGCTCCTTGATTACTTTCTTGTAGATATTTTCTCAATAAAGGATTGAGTTTTACCTTATGTAAAACGCTAACCAGAAACAATTATAGATGTAACCAAAAACAAAGATTGAAAACCTGAAAAATTAAAGGCTTTGGTCAGCAACTTTGCTTGCTACAAAAAAAATTTTTTCTTGTCAAGTGAGGCGTTTTTGAAAAATTGTTTGAAACAAAAAACAGCTTTTGCCTCCTTTAATTTTACCACTGATGTATTTATGTTTTTTGAGATTATAATAATTAATTAACCAACAACAAAAAAGAAAAAATAATACAAATTACCAGTTTTTGACAAAGTCAAATCTTATTTTTTACTATTTCTAGTACTATGCTCAATAGTATTGACTTACTTAGCCTATTACAAGCTAATTTTCCTGACTACACTTGGACAACACCCAAGAACTTAGATTGGGGAATTTTGACTACTAACCAAGCTTTTCTACAAGCTAAAAGCTGCCAGGAAGATCCAGTAAAAACCGCCAATCAAATAGCGAATGAATTAAATCAATTCTTTCAAGCTAATCAGCAACCATATCAAGCTAATACTGCTGGCCCCTACGTTAACTTAGATTTAGAACAAGCAGCTTACCAAAAGATAGTCAGTATAACTCAACCAACAGTAGTAAAGCTACGACCTATTCAGGAAAGTTTCGTCATCGACATGTTTCACCCTAACGTGGGTAAAAAAATGCACGTAGGGCACATTCGTTCGGGTAACTTAGGAGAGTCTATGAGACGAATATTATCTTTAAAATATGACCGAGTCATATCAGATAGTTATCTAGGCGATTGGGGAATTCAGTTTAGTTATATAACTTGGGGCATTTTGCATTTAGATCAATTACATTTAGATTTTACAAACATAGATCTAGATACGGAAGATCAACCAACCTTGATAGATAAATTCTATAAAATTTACGTTAAAATGAACCAGTTGATTGAAGAACAGCCAGCAATACGTCTTGAGTGTCAACAAAATTCTAAATTGCTGGAAGCAGGCTTGCAAGGTAAACCTTTAGATGCTGAAAATTCAGCTAAATTTCAGATTCTGCATAAATTATATAAACAAATTGTTACCATTTCTCTTACTCAGTTTCGTGAAGGAGAGTTATTTTTAAACCTAAATCGTAATCCCGATTGGTTAGATAGCCAGAAAATTCTAATTGAACCAGAAAAAATTGCTCGCGTCCAAGGTAAAACTGGATGTCATTACGCTTTTAGTCAACATAACCAAACTTATTTCAACCTGACTTTAGGTGAGAGTTTTTACATTAGCTTTTTGTCTGAAATTCAAACTTTAGCTGATCACGGCTTAGCCACTCGTGAAGGGGAAGCTATCTATGTTGATTTAACTGAAGAAAACTTAGGTAGAGCCTACTTAATTTCTTCGGAAGGTTATTCTTTGTATTTAACTAGGGATGTGATCTGTCGAATTGTGTACGCTGGTATTTTTGGTTTTGATAATGCTATAACTTTTGCTGACTTAAGGCAAAAACATAGTTTTGACCAATTATTTGCTGTACTTAGAAGAATAATCAAAAGTCAAATTTATGCTACCAGACCTTTTGGTTGGCTAACTCAGGAAGAAACCAATCGAGCCATGCAAATTTTAGCCAAAAAAATGGCCATGTTTGAAGGTTTTGGCTACTTTAGTTTACCTGAAGGAGCTATGAGCACTCGCAAGGGCAAAATCTTTGCTTTTGAAGAGTTAAAAGAGATTTTAGAAACTAAAGTCAGACAAACTTTAATAGAAAAACACTCACCAAACCCAGAAGATCCTGAAAAAATCCGTAGAATTTGTGTTGCTAGTCTCAAGTGGGTAGATTTGCATCGAGATCGAGAGCTAGATGTAGTCTTTGATCCAAATCAATTCCTTAAATTTGAAGGAAACACAGGAGTCTATCAATTGTATACAGTAGTCAGATTGAAAAGTATTCTTAAACAGAAAGCTAACCTAGAGGTAAAAAGCGAGGAATTTCAAGCAAGTTTACTTAAGCCAGAAGAATTGGACCTACTTAAACGAACTTTTGTTTTACCCTTAATTTTAGAAGACATTTGTCAAAACTATAAACCTCATCATTTATGTAACTATTTGTTTGATTTAGCTGTCAAAATTAATCGTTGGTATGGACTTTATTCTGTAACTCGCGAAGTCGATCAGGCTAGAAAAAACAGTCTGCTGGTTCTCTGCCAATATTTACTAAATCATCTAGAATTTTGTCTAAGTTTGTTAGGTATCGAAACGGTTGAAGAAATTTAGTTTGTTCCAGAAAAATTTTAGCTGTACTTGAGCAATCAAACCATCCAATTTTGTTAAAATTCGATGTAACACTTATTAAAAAGATTGGCCTACCAAAAGAACTAGAACTTTCTTTAACTAAAAATTGTTCTTTTAGTTACAAACAGCAATTAATGCGTAACCAAATATTTCTGACTTATCACCCAAAATTCAAAAAGGCTTTCACCAAGCCCAAGGTTGCCACATTTTAGCCAAAATTGTATGTCATTTGGATTTAGCTAGCACAAGTTAAATCGGTCAGAATTGCCAATTAATATAAATCAATTAAATTTTTAGTCGAATTAAAAAAGTAATCCTGAAAATTTAGCGCTAGTTTTTACAGGTTTCAACAACAAGTACTAAAAAAGTTTAAAACTTGCCCCAGTTTGACTAACCTGACAATTTTTTGTATTCCGCATTTTGCTATGATTCTAGCCGTTTTTGGTGGTACTGGCAAAGCTGGTCAGGTGTTAGTGAAAACCGCCCTAGAAAAGGGTCATACTGTGCGTGTGTTAGCCAGAAATCGAAATAAATTCACTTACACACACCCCAACTTAAAAATTCTTACAGGAGACGCTACTCATTACGAAGCCGTAAACACAGTAGTTACTTCATCTGAAGCTGTAGTTTCTTTATTGGGTCACACACCTAACTCTCCGGCTAACATACAAGAAGTGTTTGGAGAACATGTTTTAAAAAGTATGTCCGAGCAAAACGTAAAACGTTTGTTAATTTTGACTGGTAGCGGCATTTTTTTACCTGGAGATAACCCAAACTGGCTAGATCGAGCTATCACTTTTATGCTAAAACTAATCGATCCAAACAGACTTCAAGATGCTTCTGAGCATGTTCAACAAATTCTTAATTCAGATACCGATTGGACTATTGTACGCACACCAATTCAAACTAATTGGTCACGTAACCAAAAACTAGTTGTTGGTCCAGTTGGTACTCCCAATATGGGCTTGACCGTCAGTCGCCAAAAAATTGCTGATTTTATGTTGCAAGCATTAGAGCAAGGTCAATATATTCGCCAATATCCAGCTATTGCTGAAGCCCTAATTTAATTTTTTGTTGCTTATCTAAAATTGTTCAGGATTCAAAATATGTCTGCCACATCCGTTAGTTTTCCAGAAAGAACGCTCTTATTAGAAATTTGCCAACAAATTAAACAAGTTAACTTTCAACCCGATTTAATTTTGGGTATCTCCACCGGAGGTTTAATTCCCACCAGAATCATCGCTCACGAACTAGATATTAAAGCCGTAGACGTGATTGCTGTGAAAAGTTATAACGCAGATAAAACTAGAGCAAATACTACTCTTATGTTAGAAAAAGACTGGAGTCATTTGCAAAATAAAAACATTTTAGTTGTGGACGATTTAGTTGATCATGGAGGGACTATGGAATTTGTGGTTAACTTTGTTCGTCAATTTAACCCTAAAGCAATCAAAACCGCAGTAATTTATAAAAAATCTCATTCTAGTTTTAATCCCGACTTCTTTGCCGAAGAAGCTCCTGCTGATCAGTGGATTAATTTTAGTTGGGATGATGGGTAAAGCAATTTTATACAGTAATTTGATGATTCAAATCGCGTTTTTAGCTTATACAAGGTTGTAAAAGCTACCAGACGTTTTATGTATAAAACGTAGTTACCGACTTAATCAAAATTATCAATTCACACTCTCAACCCGCGTAAAAACTAGTGGAAAATCAAACAACTGTAATATTCATTGTAAACTCAGTAAACAAATCGCAATTCAAGTTTCATTTTTGGTGTGCTTACAGAACTATCTTAGGCTATTAAACAATCTAAACAAACATAAACTAAGCTAGAACTACTTTATACTCCAAAGTTTTAAAAATCTTCGTTTATAAACTAAAAAACCGAAATCTTTTCTTAATCAAAAGCACTGAAATAACTACTTGCTTGGCTTTTTGACACCGTACTTACTCCTACTAGTAGCTCGTTTTTGGACCGGAGCGCAATCATATTTACCACGAACAATGTGATATCTAACTCCAGGTAAGTCTTTTACCCTTCCACCTCTAACTAAGACTACGCTATGTTCTTGTAAATTATGGCCAATACCGGGAATGTAAGCTACCACTTCCATTTTATTAGATAATTTAACTTTAGCTACCTTACGAACAGCGGAGTTTGGTTTCTTGGGGGTAGTGGTATAAACTTTGATACAAACACCACGCTTAAACGGATTATTGTAGTTTTTTGGCTTATTAAGCAAATTATTCCAACTTCTAGCTAACGCGGGAGACTTCGTTTTACGAACGACTTGTTTTCTTGGTTTTCTGATCAGTTGATTAATTGTTGGCATAGACTAATTGGCTGGAATTAATTTAACCTGTAAATTGTGATTTTCTGGAAAAATGAATAAACGTCGATTCATGCGAATATCTAAATGTCTATTTTTAGGTAACATCCTTTTGATTGCTAAATAAATAGGTCTAGTTGGGTCTTTTTGACTTAATTCTTTATAAGACAAAATCTTCAAACCTCCAGGATAACCTGAATGGAAAAAGTAGTTTTTTCGTTCAAATTTTTGACCAGTTAAAACTGTATTTTTAGCGTTAATAATTACCACCATTCCACCCATATCCACATCGGGAGAAAAATCAGCTCGGTTTTTTCCCATTAACAACTTAGCAGCTTTAGAAGCCAACCTACCTAAAGGTTCCTTACTTGCATCTAGTAAATACCAAGTTCTTTGCAAACCTCTGGTAGAGGGTCTAGTAGTTTTTACTTGTCGCATTAGTTTTGTAGACATAATTTTAAGAAACAATCATAACAATGCTTTTGTCGTGAGTGGTGAAATAGTCATGTAACTTATATATCTGGGTGTACCCACCATTGCGAGCGGCTAATTTAGGTACTATTTCTTCAATTAACTTTCTAGCCACAGGCTCTTTTAAAAAAGGTCTGACTTTAGTATAGGCTAATTTTTTATTTTCTCCTGCTCTCTTACATAAGGTTACCAAACGTTCAAACTTTCTAGCTGACCACTTAGCTCTAGTAGTAAAAGTAATAATTTTACCATGCAAGATTAAGCCACTAACTAAGTCTTGCCATAACTTTTTTCTTTCCTCTGTGGTTCTCTTAAACTTTTTAGTATTTTTCTGATGGCGCATAAAACACAAACACTTACTTTATAATTTCAACGACTGTTTGCCAAGGCCTAAAACCATATTGTTTATGATAGTTAGACTTGGCTTTGTATTTAACTACCCTAATCTTAGGACCCTTTTGATGTTTCACAACTCTGGCTTGCAAAGTGTTTACTCCGCTTTCTGCTCCAAAAGCAAAAATTAAATCCAAATCAACTACTTCACCCTCGGGCACATTCAGTCTATCCAGAATTACCTGCTGGCCATAATTAACTATGTATTGTTTTGAACCTGATTGGATAACAAAAGGCATATTTCTAAGAAATATCTAAAATTTTAACCATTTTAGTTTGTCTGGTTTTAGCAATATCATTTAATCGGATATTCACCTTAACCTCTGCTCCAACTGGCTTACCAAGAATAGCTCTGGCCAAAGGTGACTCATTGCTAATTCGAAAATTCAAAACATTAGCTTCGCTAGCACCGACAATGCGCAACTCAAAAACTCGGTTAGTGTCTAAATATTGCACTTTCACGCTAGAGCCAACTTCTACTACCTTACGCTGAGTATCTTGGGAATCAATAATTTGGTAATCATTTAAAATCTCTTCAATTTCAGCCAGCCTAGCCTCCAATTCAAGTTTTTTAGCTAAAGAAATTTCGTAATCTGCGTTTTCACGCAAGTCACCCTGAGCTCTAGCCGCTTCAATATTGGCAATAACTTGCGGCAAAAGCACACCTTTAATGTTAGCCAACTCTTCTTGTAAAGCTTGCAACCCTTCTTTAGTTAAAAGATTAGGCATTTCTTGTAAGTTTTAAGCTAAAAGCTAGGTTTTTAGTATTTTCTGATTCTTGTCAAGTTTTTTGTTTAAACAACAATCTTATATTTTATAGTCAAAGTAAAAATCTTTACGAAAACTAAATTTAACAAATTTAAATCAAAAAATTATATCTTGTTAACACTTTTTCTTCATCACAATCAGTAAAAACTGACATCTTAATCCAATCAAAACAAAAATTCCCGGTCAGTAAAATAAACATCTTTTAAAAACTAATAACAACTCAAAAAATTTTGAAAACTAAATACAGAGAATGTAAAGGGTAGTTTATTTTTTGCTAAAAACAAACTCTAAAAGTTTTTTAACCAAAATTTCGTTTTAACTGACAAATTTCCAATTTTTTTAACTTTCATAAATACTTTTTCATCATGAAACTGTATTAAATCCACATAAGTTTAGTTAAAAAAATTGGTTTTTCTTTTGACAAAAGAATACATGTATCATATAATGTTTTAACACAAAAACAAATTGTGTGCGTATGTCCAAAAACAGTATTTTGCGCAAAATTGCTACTCTAAGTTCAGTAGTTGCGCTAGGCTTATTTTCTGTTGTTGGTGTAGTAAACACCTCTGCTCAAACTGATAGTGGTAGTATACAAATTAATATACTACCAGGAACTTTGTCAGTTAGTGTAAGCGACTGTGTGATGACCGTTAACGGAGATGGAACCACAGCTCCAACTGTATCTGCCTCCGATCAAACGGTACTTTGCACGGTATTAGCTCAGTTCAATGATCTGCGAGGTAACTCAGCAGTAGGTTGGTCAGTTACAGCCACTATGACTAACTTTGAAGGAGCTACTGATAACACCATATTAGGTCTCTGTAGAGATAGAATTAATCCAGCTACAGGTGAAAATATCGGTGTAGATTGCTCCCAAGTTTCTGACTTTAGTTTAACTCCGTCAGCTATGCGAAGAGTTGCTGGTCAGCCGGTTAACCAAAATTTGAATGACGTAACCACTACCCAGAATGCTGCTGGCTTAAGCAGTCCTTTAACTGCTAACCAAACCAATAACCCTCCATTTAACATCGGAGGTTATAATGCTGGTGGAGGTGAAGGTGCCTATGAAAAAGATCTAACCCTTCAACAAATAATTCCACCTTATACCCGAGCGCAAACTTATAACGCTACTCTTACTTTAACTATCGCCTAATACTTAAAAAAGTATATAACCTAAACTCAGCCACCCCACAATAATCAAGGGGTGGTTTTTAGTTGGTTTGATTTGGTTTGGTTTGGTTTGGTTTGATTTGATTTGGTTTGAAAAAAGTCTACTTATTAAGAAAAAAATATGCTGGATCAATAACTTAAACTTACTAGTCCAGTAATAATATCAAATTTACAAATCAACCTTTATTCCAAACAATAACTCAACCTTAATTATACCTCTCTACCAAATGTCTATAACTAGTCGTCCAGAATTTTTAAAAAATCATAAAGATGCCTGAAGGCTTTTGTTTTTGTTCAATTTATCCTTGGGAATTTAAAAAGATATATCAGAATTAAATCTTTCAGTTATGATAACTCTGTATAAGCACAAATTATTGTAACTCTTGAACTTTTTTTACCCACCATTCAGCACGCTCTTGTTGGTTGTTAAACTCATCAAAAGATGACCCTCCGGGAGAAAGAACTATATTTAAGACTACCTTAACATTTAAATTAATTGATTGGTTGGGATTTAAAGCTTGTTGTTGGGCTTTAAACCAAGCCCAAAAGTCCTGTTGAATTTTTTGCAAGTTCACAAAACTTTGATTTACTGTCTGTCGGAATGGTTGAATTTGTTGAATTGTCTCTAAACCTAGAGTTTTATTAAATAAATTTTGCACCTTAAGCCCTATTTCTCCGCAAAAATCTACTCTAAATAAGCTCAAATTTTGCTGAGCTTCTAAAATGGCTAAAAACAAATTTTCTACAGGAGTACCTTTATCTTTACCACAAAGTTGTAACCATAAATACTCTCCTGGCTTGCTAAAGGTACGAATGGCCGCTACTACAGCATCTGGATCAGTAGCATAACCGTCATCAAAAAAGTTTATAGTCAAATTCTCACGTTGCACAGTCCTCGCTAGCTCCAGTCGGTGAGGCAAACTGGAATAGCTACTAATGGCTTGTTGATATAATGTTTTGTCAGCTAAAATTTTTTTACCAGTAACAAACTCAGTTACCTTCAAGCTTAAAGTTAAGTTAAACCAATTATGCTCACCCATTAGTGAACTAGTGAAGGTTTGTTTATATTTTTCCACTTCAGCAGGATTCAGAACTTTATTGACAACGAATTCTGGATGAAGGCTGTTTTGTAGCACACTAGGGCCAACCAAACAAAAATCTTCTGGTTCTTGAAATAAGAACAAATTGTCTTTACTTGCCCAATATTCTTGAACATCTTTGTGTTGGTCTAAATGGTCAATATAATAATTGGTAATTAACGCATATTTTGGGGATATTTGCGAAAAACCAAGATCTTGTAATTGAAAAGAAGATAATTCTAGGACAAAAACTAGGTTTGGATCAATAGTTTGGTTCAGTGTCGTCCAAAAAACGTACGGTGACAAATTGACCGAGTTGCCGCAATACACTGCTTTGAAATTACCACTAACCGAGTTAATCAAATGAGTAGTTAAATTAGCTGTAGTACTTTTACCTTTAGTCCCAGTAATACCAATTATTTGTTGTCTATACTTTTCCATAAAAAAAACTAGACTGGAACAAACTTTATCTTGGCCATGTGATCGTCGAAATTCCTGAAATTCCGGTCTTAAACTCCAAATTCCTGGGCTCTTAAAAACTAAGGATACATTGGGTCTTTGTAAAACAGTTAAATACTCAGGTCCAAAAACTAATTGCCATTCTTGAAAAGAATATTGCTGTAAATAATCTAAAATTTCTTTACTAGTTTGTTCTAGGGTCTTTTGATCAGCTAAAAAAATTTGGTTTTTAGGAAAGTTAACTACCTCCAGTAACCATTTTAAAAACTGAAAGTTTTCTCTACCTAAACCAATTATCGTAATAAACCTATCTTGCCCAACTAACGACAGTAGTTCATCTAGCCTAGACATAAACTTTCGTTAGTAAAAGAAATAAATTTAGAGAGGTCAAATAAGCAACTTAAGCTTGTCTTTTACAAAACAATGGTCCCAAATCGTCTTATGCTTTACAGGTTCTCCTAGTAAATTTACTAAACTCAGAGGTTTTTTGTAACCAAAAGTTAGAAGATAACTCAACTGTGGTAGAGTTAAATTTACCGCATAGGATCGTCTGAAAAGGTGGTATAATCAACACGATCTAGAACTTTGGATTGAAATTACAAAAGTAAAAATCATCTTTATTAGGGTGGATAAACACCTTTAGTAAGCTTAAGGAAACCAAAAAGTGTTAAACTTTAGTAACAACCAAATTGCTTGACTTTCAAAAAAATACTTTTTAAGGTAAATGAACTTCATACATTTCTGTATGAACCTAAATTTACTACGCTGGCAATTTTGGCTAATTGGGTTAGCTGTGTTAGTTCTGGCAATAGTCGGGGGATTTTTAGTATTTAGAGATTGGAATAAATCAATAACTAAACCTTCACCAAGTGAAGTTGTGGAAACTGAAAACAATGCGGTAATTTCTAATTACCAGAATAACCAATCAACCAGCAATCAGTCAAAAACCTTCACTAGTCAAAAAGGAGTTTTGATAACCTTGGAAAATTTTAATGAAAAACTGACTTGCCCATTGATAATCAGAGGAGCGGTTACTGGCACTTGGTTTTTTGAAGCTGAATTTCAAGCACAAATAATTTCTAGTGAAACTACCCTAGCCAACCTTATAGCTAGAGCCACTAATGAAAATTGGATGACTGAAGCTCCAGTGAATTTTGTGATCGAATACGATTGCTCAAATTGTTTAGCAAATACCCAATTACAACTAAAACTACAAAAAAATAACCCTTCCGGTTTACCGGAATTCGATGATTCTGTGATTATTCCAATCTCCTTAGAGAATTGTTCGTAAAAACCAAATTACAAAATCCTTTTAAATTTTTCGTTACGAATCAGTTTTAAAACTTTTTGAATATCTGTATAAATGTGAACTACTAGTGGATAGCCAGTATCTAAAACGGATTTTAGAGTGTCTACCTCCGATTGGTAAGACATTTCAACAGTAAAATTTGGCCATGATTCTTTGATGGAGTCAAAAAATAATTTACCAACTTCTCCTGGTTGACGCTCTCCCCAGGAGTAGTGTAAAATTTCTTCAGTTTTCAGTCTATCATAAATCACTAATTTTTGAATTTGATTTAGTTTAGCTACCTTTTGTCCATATTCTCGAATATATTGATCACGCCTATCTGGTGCAACCCTAGTAACTAAACACGAGTGTACGCCAGGAAACCTCAAACTTAGATCGTCCAGTAAAAATCTTAAAGATTCAATTTCGTGAGCATAATCTAAAACCAAAGTTTGATTACCTTTTTTAAAAAACAAAAGTCTACCACTAGTGAGACGAAAACGAAAGGTGCAAACTTTGTTTTTAAGATATTGCAGGTTTATATAATCCATACAAGCAGCTACAGCAAATAATAAACTTTCCACTATACCGCTTGGTCTTTTTCCAGAAAAATAAACAAAGCTCTGTAAGTTAAATAACCTTCCTAAAACTAAGCTGCAAACCCAATTTTCAGAATCAACGTAAATTATATCAGATAAATTTAACGTTTTAGCTAATTGATTTAAGGCCTCTAATTGAATTTCTAACTGAGTAATACCAACTTTGCTGATTTGTTTAGTAACTAATATTTCTTCTTGAAAAGATTGACGAGTGAATTGATTGTCCAGTGAAGCTAGATACTTACCCATTGGTTTTAGCTTAGTAAAAACAAAAGATTTGACTCGATAAATATCTTCTGGAGAAGACAAAGTAGTATAGTTTAGATGGTCAGAATAAACGTTAGTAAAAACCCCCACGTCATGCAACCCATCCTTAGTATAATCTTCAACTCCAGTACCTCGTCTAGCACAACCCAAACTAGCCTCTAAAATGGCTATTTTTCGTTGATCATTCAAGTCGCTAGTTGTTTTTCTAAAAAGATTATAAATTACATATCTACCTGGACGTACGTTTGGTGAAAAACCAAAGTTAACTAAAGAATCTTGATAGGAAGCTATTTTACGAGAGTTTAAAAACACACCTTCACTGGAAACCAAAAGCTTTTCGTAATTCTTACCTAAGAAGTGGTTAATTAAGGTAGCTACACTAGTTTTACCTTTAGTGCCAGTAATCACAAAACTAACTATTTTAGACATAAATTAACTTACTATTTCTTTAACGGGGCTAACTTTTAACTTTAGAGTGCGTCTAATAAATTCTACCTTCTGTAGTAAACTAGCTCTATCTTTATCAACTACAATTAAATAAAATGTTCTACCAAAACCACGACTAGCAGGACCAACATATTGGCCAAGTTTCGATAAATCTGACATAGATAAAATACCAGGTAATTTACTTACCTCTTCCAAACCTTCTATTTCTTCTAAAATACCTTCTTCATCGGCCCAAAATTGCGGACAAGCTGATGCTTGCAACAATTGATCAGTGACTACTGGCGGCTCTCCTAAATAAGTTTTAATCACATTAGCCACATGTTCTATACCGTAGCTGGCTTTCAACATAGTAGCTCGAAAACCACCAGTACGAATATTAATTTCGATAATTTTACATTCGCCAGTTGGAGTTAAACGTAATTCGGTATGGGTGGGCACGCCCCTAAGCTCTAGGGCTTGAATTGCCTGGGTAACTGCTTGCAAAATTTTAGCACTTTCCACCTCAGAAAGATCAGCTGGATAAAAAGAATACAAAGTTTCAAAATTATCTTCCCCTAAATCTTGCCCTAAAACTTGTTGGCAGATTGGAGTATGTACTATTTCTCCGGTTAAACTTACATAAGAATCCACAGAAAATTGTCTACCAGTAATAAACTCTTCGATTAAGACTTCTGGTTTTCGATGAACATGATTTTGTTTATAGACACTTTCCACATGATCTAATACAAAACTAACTTTTTTAATTAAATCTTCCAAATCTTTGCAAACATAAACTAGTTGACTTTGGGATAAGGAAGCTGGCTTCACAATTACTGGAAAGCCATATTTGCGAGTAAAAGTATAGGCTCCATGAAAAGTCCTTATTTTCTTATAATGAACAGTAACGTTAGGATTTTTCTCGGCTAAAATTTTTCTTTGAAAAGTTTTACTAACTATTTCGGTAGCCCTATCTACGCTTAACAAATTAGCTTGGCGTAAACCAAACAAGTGAGCTATAAGTACGGTGCTAGTAAAATAGCGATCGCGAATACAAATAAGTAAAGTATCAGGGTGTACTAAAATTTCCGACAGGGAACCAATAATTGCTTGGTTAGAACTAAAATTTACCGGTACTAAAAAATGAATTTTGCTTCTAACAATGGGATCATCTATTTTATGGGGATTGTCTTGATCATATAAGTAACCAATCACATAACCAGAATCTACAAAATAGTTCAAATACTCGCTTTGTACATAGCCCACAAAAAACACTATTTTAGTCATTACTGTAAGCTAATTAATTATAAACCGCAAATAGAGATAAAGATATAATTACCCAAAAAGATGTTTTGATTTAAGCTAACTAAAAAGAGTCAACAACTAGATTAATGCTTTTAGCTTAGTTGAGCTAAATTTAATTTGGACTTTCTAGGTTTCCTTGTTTTAGTTTCAGAATTAGCTTTAGCCACGACTGACTGGTTAGCTTGGTTAGTTTTTTCTAATCTTTTATTAAACTTTTCTACCCTACCCCCAGAATCTACCAAAACCTCTTTACCGGTGTAAAAAGGGTGAGAGCGGCCACAAATTTCTACAGTCAACTCAGGTAGAGTCATCCCTAAAACGTATTGAAAACCTCCATTGGAGCAAGTTACTGTAACGTTATCATAGTATGGATATTTACTTGGTTTAGCCATAAACTCGACTTGAATAAGTAGTCTGAAATATTTAAATCTCAAACTTTGTCAAGTAGATAAATAAATCGAAAATAAATTCGACAAACTAAAAAATATGTAAAATAATTAGAAAAATCGATCGTATACAATTTAACGAGTTTAGGAATGAACAGGGACTAATTAAATATAGCTAAAAGAAGTCAAGCTAGCAATAAATAAATCCCAAAGAATTGGACACAAGTCAATAGCTTACACGTTTTTGGAGCTATTAGCAATTAACTGGTCTATTTTAGGCAAGTTTTGCCAATTTCGCTTAATGGCTAATAATTCGAAAGGACTCGGAGATTTTGGTTTACCAGACAAGTAAACTCTTAAAGGCCATAAATAGGAACCAGTATCTTTGTGATTTTCGGCTAGCCAAGTTTTTAGAAAGCTTTCCCAAGACTGAATTAAAGAATTCAATTGTCGGTATATTTCTGCTTCTAGTTCTTGACTCCCTTGCAACAAATATTGACCAGTTAGACGATATAGATCGTCTTGTTTTGGTAGCAAAGTAGCTCTGTGAGAATCTACAACAGACCAAATTTCTTGTAAATTAGACAAACTTTCCTCCAACGAAATTGACCGCCAACGTAAAAAATTAAAATCAGCCAATTGATAATTTAAAATACAATCAGACTCGCTACCAATCTCGCTAAGCGTAGTAATCCTATTCTTATCTAAAATAGAGGCCAAATATTGTTCTATAATTCTGTCGTCAGGTTCGAAACAAGGCAAGCTATACAACTGACAAAATTGCTGCCAAATGGAAAATCTGACAAATTTATTCTGAGCAATTACCTCAGGCAAATCAACCCATTCGTACAACCATTCATTCATAGTATCGGGTAATTTCCCTGAATTGATTGCCGACATGGGTAAAGCATAAACATAAAAGAACATGTGCTTACCAGTCCAAGTGCTACCATCGTGGTAGGTAAAAGGCTTGTTAATAAAAATATCTACTAATGGTAAAATTCGTGTTTTTTCCAAATGAATCTGCCCCAAAGATTCTTCCTCCACTTCACGGATTAAGGAATCTAAAGGATCACCCTCTCGTCCGCCACCCAAAGGGTAATAGGAACCATCTCCTGGTTGTCTGGGGTCATAAGTCATGTAGGTTTTTTGATGTGTAAAGTCTACCAAGTAGGTATAGTCACCAACTCTAGGTTTATCGGTCTTTTCCTTAGATAAGCGATTTTTGTCACCTAAAAAAACAAATTCTCTTAAAGTTAACATTTTGATGTACTCTCGATTAAACCAATTTAATTTTTCTAAGTTAAACCTAGCTGGCGCCTTGGAAAGTTTACTAATTTCAAACTCTGCTGCGATAGTGTTAAGTAATTTATTAACTCTTTCCAATTGGTTCAGATTCTGAAAATCTGTGCGGTCTAAATATAGCTCTCGGTCTGTACCTGGGTTCCAACCTAAAAACGCCAAATAGTTTAAAATAGCTTCTGGTAA
>Ga0197142_1001793_pt1 | contig 19324 bp, 20 predicted proteins | sample GBS60_MetaG_FD_148614 | JGI IMG/M metagenome (GOLD analysis project Ga0197142, IMG submission 148614) | Sediment microbial communities from Great Boiling Springs, Gerlach, Nevada, United States - GBS 60_MetaG | ecosystem: Environmental > Aquatic > Thermal springs > Hot (42-90C) > Sediment... | reverse complement strand
TTTTCTTCTTTTATCATATCTTTTCTTCTATTTTTTCTTTAAAATTGACCTTTTGAAAGCGTTTTAAAAGAGTATAGAAAATAAAACAAAGAAAAGAAAGAAAAAGTCTTTTTCATTTTCGATATTTTAATTTTACCAGAAAATTGAAATAATGTAAAAAGCGAATTGTCTATGGAAGTTCAACTCCCATAGATTTGGAAAAAATAAAAACCCCAAAAATCTTTTTTGGGGTCTAAAGTTTTGAAAGTGCTTTTTGTCAAGAGAGACTTTTAAAGGCTTGAGCAGCACCAATTAGGGCATCCTCGTTATTGGGAGGGCTAAATTCAAAACGCAAATTACTTTCATCTGCCCAAGTAGGATCAATCAAACTTGATTGCATTTGAGAGCGAATGATTGGCTCAATTCCCTTTTCAAAAACCCTTAAAGCAAAGGTCCCTTTCCAAATAATCAAAGGTAATTTCAGAAGCGTTTGGATGTTTGCCAAAAAAATTCCCATACCCTTGCCAACTATCTTGTAAAGATTGACAGCCCATTCTTGTTCTTTTTCAAATTCCTCGTCAAGAAATTGACAAGGATGTTTGTCTTTGGGAACTCTAATACCCAATGCTTCTGTTTCAGCGATTACCCGACGTTTAATAGCGTGTCCTCCAATAATCGCTTCAACATGGCCTCTCTTACCGCAACCACACAAAGGAGCAAAGGGCGATGGATCTAAGACCATATGACCGCCTTCAGCTAAAGAAAGGATATTGCCGTCTTTCCATATTCTTAATCCAATACCAGAACTCCAGGTAATGCCCATAAAATAATTTTCTTGAGGAAAAAGAGCCGACATTCCGATCACCGCTGCTTCCATATCATTGAAAACAGCAGATTTTTTTTGAACTCTCTTTTGAGTTTCAAGGGCCATCTTGACACCGTCTAAAAAATGAGCATTTGGCGATTTTTTTACCTCGTCGCGATCTTTAATTAATCCAGCCAAGGCATAGGCAATACCATCAAACCTTTGAGGATTAAAATCCTCAACTACAAAATCCAGAAAATCATCAAGGGTAGAAATGACAATGCCTCTTGCTTTTGTGGTAACGAGATTTTGGATTTCCTTTCCAATAATGTCAGCCCGGCGAAAACCATCTCCTCCGCCATCTACCACCCTAATCAAACCCACTTCTTGTACAGTACCCATTTCTTTCTCCTTTCTTAAAAAGGTGCCAAGTTTCTGTTTAATAGATACGCATTATTCTAAAAAAAAACAAGCAATATGGATAAAACTAAAACCTGTTTAGAAAAATTTGATATTAAAACAAGAATTTGATAAATTATTATTGGAAAATAAAAATTTGAGCATTATGAAAGAAAGAGACCCATATTTTGAAAAAAGACAACCAGAAAAAGTAGCCGGAGAAGAAACACAACAATCCCTTGAAAGAAAAAAAGATGAATTTTGGAAAGAATGGGAAAAATTAATAAATGAAGATGACCCTTCTGATATAAAAAGGATGAAAGAACTGAATTTTCGTTATTTTTACGACGCCTTTTTTGAGGCTGCAGCAAAAGATAGAACGCCAGGAGAGATAGAAGCTCAATTTTTTGCATTAAAGCGAGCAATGGAGTTTGTTTATGGACTACCTTCAAAATTTCAAGAACTTAATTCTTCGTTGGACGATTATGAATATGAAAGAGAAGGTTGGCCAACACGTGAATTTACCACAAATTTACACGAAATAATTTTATCTCACAAAGACGCTGAGTCAATAGAAGCGTATTTTTATGTTTTCCAAAACTGTTTTCAAAAAAAAGAATCAGAATCAGGAATCAAATACTCTTTAAAAATCAATCCAAAATTAACCACGCAATACTTATCTTTTGTTGGAACGTATGCACGAAGATGGGGGTTAACAAAAGACGGAGCAATTGGTTTTACAAATAAATTTTTTCCCGCGATAACAGAAAAAAAGGATCTTCAGCGGATAATAAGAGGTGTTAGTTGGGGTGCAGTAAAAAAAGAATCAGGAGAATACTCAAAAGGATTAGCAGATTTTGTGGGCGAATGTTATGCTTGCAAAGTTAATCCTCAAAATATCAATTCTTTACTAATGAGTTTAAAAGAGGTTCCGGCAACCGAAGCTGCAAAGCTTGAACAAAATAGAAAAGATGGTGTCGCCCTTACAGAGCGTGGTTTTGGCACACTAAGAGATCTTATCCATGATCAACACCCCCTTGTTCCTGATATTATTCGGGCAATGCTTGAATATTATGAAACCCACGATAAATCAGTATTGGAACCTTTATTGTCCCAAACCGGCGGATATGGTAGTAAAGAAACTCGAAAGGCAATTTACGATTTGTCAAAATATGATGAAGAAACCTTAGAAATTTTAAGGCGTTTGGCGAAAAATACAGAGAAAATTAATGAATCGAGCGAACCACCAGAAACTTCTGACGCGGAGTTGAACACAGCAATAAAAGAGTTGGCAAAAGAAAAAAAGTTTGTACCAAAAGAATTATTGCAAAAAACATTAGATATTGTCAATTCAAAATTAGAAACAATGACAGCGCAAGGAGAAGTTGGTATTGAACCAAATATGATTTTGGCTGTTGCTTGGTTAGAGGGAAAAGCCTACAGAGCAATAAGGGATATGGATTATGAAACACAGTTATCTGCTTTTAAACAACCATGGTTTCATTCTATTTTAAAGTTTCAAGAATTAACAGCCTCTGCTCGTGATTTTAATAAAGAAGAGTTCGATAGCTTTATAAAAAAATTGAAGGATTGCAAAACAATGGAAGAAGCCTATAGATTGGTCATCGATAGAATCCTAACAAATCTAAGCGAATTGGCCCAAATTTATCAAAAAACCTCAAAAGCCCATATTACGGGTGCTCTTTGGTCGGGCAATATCGCCGATGCCTTAATTGAATTAACAGAATTAAAAGAAGCCTCAACGTCTTTGGGCAAAAAGTTTAGAAAAGAAAAACTAACAGGAGAATATCGGGAATAAAATTATCAAAAATTAAATTTTACAATAAAAATAAGGGGGTTAAGTTTATACTTTTTAAAAAATTCTTAGATTAGTTTTGAAATATAAAAAAACAACTCTAAGCTTTCTCTTATTTTTGTACTATTTCTAATTAATTGGTTTTGCGCTCCAAGGTTAGATTTCAAGTGGGCGGTATAGGACTCGAACCTATAACCTTTCGCACGTCAAGCGAACGCTCTACCATTGAGCTAACCGCCCCATTTTTATTTAATATACCACAATTTTCCTTTTTTGCACAGTATCTTCTTTGATTATATAATAAAAATAACAGTATCTTCTTTGATTATATAATAAAAATAATGGAATTAAAAATAATTTACGAGGATGAAAATGTAATAGTAGTTGATAAACCTGCCGGTATTCTCACTTGTCAAGAAAACGAAAATGGCATGGAAAAAGGCCCTACAATTATTGACATTCTTATTTCCAAAAATCCCGAGTTAAAAAAGACAGGGAGTTCTCCCCGCTATGGAGTTGTTCATAGATTAGATAGAGACACTTCTGGAATTCTTCTGGTCGCCAAAAACCAAAAATCCTTGCTTTTTTTTCAAAAACAATTTATAAATAAAACTGTAGAAAAGAGGTATTTGGCACTGGTGGAGGGATGGGTGAAAGGAAAAGAAGGACAAATAGAAACGCTCATCAGTCGATCACCTTCTAACCGGAAAAAACAAAAAGTCTATCTCCCTTTTGAACCGCATCCTGTTTCTGCAAGAAAGGCAATCACTAAATACAAAGTCATTCAGACCTATAAGATCTTTAATAGAAAACCGGAAAAAGGAAAATTTACTCTTTTAGAAATAAAAACTGAAAGCGGAAGACGCCATCAAATAAGATGTCATCTTTCATATCTCAAACATCCGATTGCAGGAGATAAACTATATTCCTTTAAAGACTCTGTGGTTCCGCCTGGGCTTTCAAGACAATTTCTCCACGCCCATTTCCTAAAAATCACTCTTCCCAATGGCCAAGTAAAAGAATTTAAGTCTGAATTGCCCAAAGATTTACAAGAAGTATTAAACAAATTAACTCCTCAAGAAGGTTTATGTCAAAATTAATAGAACAATTTTATCAATCCCAATTAAAAAAAGATTTGCCAGATATTAGACCTGGCGATGTTATTAAAGTCCATCAAATTATAAAAGAGGGGGATAAGGAAAAAATTCAAGTATTTGAAGGGGTTGTAATCGCAAGAAAACACGGAAAAGGAATTTCAAGCACCATTACAGTAAGAAAGGTGGTAGATGGTATTGGCGTTGAAAAAATTATTCCTCTCCATTCTCCTACTATTAAAAAATTTGAAGTAGTAAAACATAGCAAAGTAAGAAGGGCAAAATTATATTATCTGCGAACAGCCACCGGTAAAAAAGCGCGACTAAAACAGAAAGAATTGGCATTAGCAATTGGTGATAAAAACGAAAATGATATACCAACTAGTCAAGAGGGCATAGAGGATAGTCAAAATGTTTCCTAAAATGCGCGGGTGGTGAAATTGGCAAACACGCCAGCTTGAGGTGCTGGTGCCGCAAGGCTTGGAGGTTCGAGTCCTCTCCCGCGCACAATTAAAAAATTAGGCAGAAACAAAAAATGAACCAGATTTGTTAGGAAAGTTATATTTTGACTCTTTGAGTATTAGAATTGTTGGGTTATATAAACAAAAAGCCTTAAAGGGGCGGTTAGCTCAATGGGAGAGCGTTCGGTTTACATCCGAAAGGTTATAGGTTCGAGTCCTATACCGCCCACCAGATAGGAAATGTCAAATTTTTCGTACGGGAAAATTCGTTAGGCTCGCCCCGCCAGCGGGCGGGGCTCGTCAAGGGAAATACCTATAGATTTTTGACAAGTTGCCGCTTTCATAAAAGATTCTCCTGTTAAATTATTCCTTATTATATACTCATCGGCTCCCAATCTAAAAAACATGGTATTGCCTCGTCAATTGGTAAATCCTCCAACCAGCTTCCAGAATAACACCAAGAGACCAGAGCAGTGATCGACAATGATATTGATTTGGGCAGATTATTCCTAATTTTTAGAATTAACTCTTTATAAAAATCTATCTCGCTACTTCGTGCATCAAAATCTATCTGGCAGCCTAATATTTTGTCTTAAGAACAAACCTCTGTTATTAAATCTACGGTTTTTGAAAGTTGACTCTTTGGCAATTGACCATCTTTATCTTTATTTTCTATTCTGATTACAGCCACAGGAGATATTTTTGAATCGATTATTAACGGCTGTAAACGCGGTCTAAAAAAAGTTTCAGAATGAAAAAAAGTAATAGTTCCAGCGTAGAAAGCCACTCCTATATTTTTACTATTGATAAAAAGCAGATTTTCTGGTCTTTCCCATGCCCAGAGAAATATCTGGGGCGAATATCTGTTAAAACTTTTAAAATAAAAAAATATAAAGAAGCCAAAAATTATTACTCCAAATATTAAGAAGATTGTTTTAAAATAAAATCTATTTATTTTATTATTTCCATTTAGATTTAGAAAAATTTTTATTCCTTCAAAATTTTATTTTGGTGCCTCAAAAATAAACCTCAGCTAGTTATTATAATTATAGCAATTTCTAATTTATTCGTCTTCAAACTTGGTATTAAAAACGTTTTAAAGCAAGAATATTCAGAAAGCCCCTTCCCCTTGTAAAATTTTAAAAATTCAATTAGATTAAATTAAGTATAAGTAAAATAATAACATGGAAGAAATGCTTCTTATTTTTTTATTTTTGGGACTTTTCTTGCTTTTCATTATCAATGGTATCTTATTTTTTTGCCTTTTTAAATTTTATAAAAAAACGATGGTCCTTTTAGGAAACGAAAAAAAGAGAAATTATATAAAAGAGCTTTTTTCAAATCAAGAACAAAGAAACAAAAAAATAGAAGAAAAAATCGAAGACCTTTTTTCTCGGGTTAAAAATTTACAAAGGTTATCCGAAAGAACGATACAAAAAATGGGTGTGTTGAGATTTAATCCGTTTAATGAAATTGGTGGGAATCAAAGCTTTATCATATCCCTTCTTGACGGTCGTGATAATGGTGTAATTATCTCGGGATTGTTTGGCCCTGAAGGAGGGAGGGTTTTTGCAAAACCTATCCAAGAAGGAAAATCTCAATATCTACTCTCTGATGAAGAAAGGAGGTTGCTCTTAAAAACAATGAGAGAAGGAAGTAATAAAAAATAATAAAAGAATGGTAAAAATAACAAACAAAAAAGAAACTGATATTTTTCAAAAACCGCCAGTGGTGGTTGTTTTAGGACACGTCGACCATGGAAAGTCTTCTCTTTTAGAAGCAATCAAAGATTTCAAAATTACATCAAAAGAAAGCGGAGGAATTACCCAACACATTGGTGCCTATCAAGTAGAAGAGAAGGGACGGAAAATCACTTTTATTGATACACCCGGACACGAAGCTTTTTCGGCAATGAGAGCAAGGGGAGCCCAAGTAGCTGATATTGCCTTATTGGTCATTGATGCTGCCCAATCTGTCCAACCCCAAACCAAAGAAGCAATTGCTCTTATAAAAAGAGTGGGGCTTCCTATGATTGTGGTGTTAAATAAAATTGATTTGCCTACCGCCGATCCTGAAAAAATTAAAAGAGATCTTCTCAATTACGATGTGGCGGTAGAATCCTATGGGGGAAAAGTGCCTTGTGTTGAAGTTTCTGCCAAAGAAAAAAGAGGGATTACCGAGTTACTTGATATGATTCTACTTCTCGCAGATTTGCACGAGCTGAAAACTCCTCTTTCTGTTCCTCCCGAAGGTGTTATCATCGAATCTTACTTAGATAAAAAACAAGGACCATTAGCTACCGCAATCGTGCAAAAAGGAATTTTAAATAAAAAGGTGATCATTGCTACTGATTCGGCAATTGCTCGAATTAGAACGCTTCGAGATTTTCAAAATAAAGAAATTTCAGAAGCCTATCCGGCTCAGCCTGTGATTATCCTCGGCTTTGATAAAGTGCCCATGGTGGGTGAAAAGTTTAAAACATATTCCACCCTTGAAGAAGCAATGGCAAAGATAAAACAAGAAGAGGCAAAAAGAACAGAAGGTCCAATGATTATTGCCCCTCCTCCAGACGGCAAAATTTTAAATATCATTTTGAAAACAGACGTTTTTGGCTCTATGGAAGCAATTCAAAATATTCTCAAAAACCTACCTCAAGAAAAAGTGATTCTTCGAATTTTGAAATCAGAGGTGGGGGACATAAACGAAAACGACATAAAACTAGCTCAAATGGCAAAAGCAGAAATTATTGGTTTTCGTGTAAAAATCGATTCAGCGGTAATTCAACTTATGAAATCAGATGCAAACAAAAATATCAGAATTAGAATTTTTGAAGTTATTTATGATCTTATTCAAGAAATAAGAAGTAGGATAGATAAATTAACTCAGCCAGAAAAAATCAGAGAAGAGATCGGAAAATTAAAGGTATTAAAAATTTTCTTAACAGAGAAAAATCGTCAAATTATAGGAGGAAAAATTATAGAAGGCGAGTTAAGAAAGGGGTTAAGGGTACAGGTGTATCGGATAGACCCTTCATTGGATCAATTTAAAAAAATCGGAGAAGGAAAAATTATTAACCTTCAACGAAACAAAAAGGACGTGGAACGTCTCTCAAAAGGAGAAGAAGCGGGCATTTTATTTGAAGGAAATGCCAAAGCAGAAGAAGGCGACATTATTTGTGGGTTTGTGGAAGAAAGAAAAAAATATTCCAGCAATACTCCAGAAAGTTAAAAAATCTCTGGTTCGTTTATTAGTTTTTTATCAATTCTCTACTAAAAAGAGTTAAGCAAGAAACTCTGTTTGAAGAACTACTTTTACAGATTCTTTAATATTTATGGAAATTAAAATTTTATGATAAAATAGTGGAAAGATAAAAAACTTTTAGCTCTATTTTAAATAAAATGAATGATTCGTTACAAGAAAAAATAAAAAAAATTTGCCGTCTTATAATGGAACGAAAAAAACTTCTTGAGGAATTAAATTTTTTAAATTCCTATCAGGAAAATGTAAAAACGAAAAAGGAAAAGAATAACAAAAAAGATGAACAAAGAAATAAGGGGATTTGAACAAAAAGATAATATAGAAGAAGTTGAAAAACTCTTAAACTCTTCACCCAAAGAAATAGTTGAAAGATTAAGCAGTTTTAAAGACGAAAAATCCCTCCAAGATTATTTAGAAAGAGTGTGTGAAAACCCTGCCATTGTTGCTCAATTAAGCTATTGGGAAAAATGGTTACAAGAAGAACAGAGAAATATCTTAGAGCAAATCGTTCAGAAAAAAAGGAAGATTTATCAAGGAGCAGAAAATCCCGAATCTCTTCCTCTGAGATTGGAGAAAAGATTCAATGATGAAGAATTAAAAATAATTTGTGAAAACCTAGGAGCTATTCAATTAACTTTTGGTTGCTCAAGGGGATGCCCTTTTTGCGGATTTGATGCGGTTCCGGGCGTAAGAGAACATATTCCATACGTTCAATTAGCTAATTTATTTAAAAGATATGGTGATTTTCTTAAAAAAAGTCGTCCATTTCTTTACTGGGCATCCGAGCCCTCAGATTACAGAAATTATGATTACGAAGAAGAAAAAGAAAGAACATACAGAGATGTTCATCAATTAGCTCAACTCTACGCTGGCTATTCTCCTCATATCACTTCTGCTAACCTCAACCCTGAATGGATTAAATTTCTCACCAGCCAAGAAGAAGCTTCTCATCGAATTAGTGTATTTGGTTTAAACGAAGAAAAAATAGATCAGATTCTTTCTTCCATTTCAAGCGAAGAAGAAAAGAGATTGAAACTAGTTGGAAAAGGAAAAAAACATTTTAAAGGAATTGGTCTTTCGTTTTATAAAAGAGAAGAAGAAGTAAGTATTGGTATTGGGTGTATAAACGGACTGCTCTTGACACCCAGAGGGCTTTATAATGTTATTCAATCACAAATTTCTGAAGAATTGCCCCAAGGCCAATATGTAATTCCCTTTGAAGGCTTTTCTAATCAAGAAATTAAAAAGGGCGAAAATATAAAAGACGTTCTGAGACGCTTTGTTGTGTCTTATGAAGCAACACCCCCTCTTACACAGAGACAACGAGCAATAATTATTTCTCCCAATAGAGAGAAAAAAGTGGTTGTCTTTGACAAAAGAGGAACTATTGTAGAGATTTATGACTATGATTTGATTGTTAAAAAAATAAAACATTGTGTTAATGTATTAATAACGAACCAAGAACAAATATCAGTTAAAGACGGAATAAAGATAAAGATAAAATTATCGCCAGACACAGAAATACTTTTGATTTTTTTCTTCTTATTAAAAGATGGCGGAATAATCAGTATCAATATCAATCCGAATGAAATAAAAAATACAATAATACCTCTGATGAAAAAAAATTTAGAGCGTCCAGTTAATTTATTTGAGGTTCATAAAGAAAATGATTTATTATCAATTTCTTTTGGTTTTAGTATTTCTACCCCTGAAGGGTTTGATCGTCTTAAAAATCTGGAAGCTGAAAGAATTGTCTGTAATGGATTTTTAAAAAGCAGTGAAATTGATTTATAAACAACAGTTAAGTTCTTGAAAAAAACAAGAAAAAAGCTAATATTTAAATAAAGGCCATGTGGCGGAGAAGCTACGCAACGGTCTGCAAAACCGTTTTACGCCGGTGCAATCCCGGCCATGGCCTCTTTAAAAAAGCCCGGGTGGCGGAACTGGTAGACGCAAAGGACTTAAAATCCTTTGTCTGTTTTACAGACGTGAGGGTTCGAGTCCCTCCCCGGGCACCAACGAAAAGTTGTCAAGTTCGCCTCGCCCGCTTCGGCAGGCTCGGCAACCAAATTGTAGGAAATTTTGGACGAAAAAATCAGTTGACGGTTTTGTCTCACCGAAGGCGAAGGCAAAAGTAAAAGAAAATTTTTTTAAACAACTATTAACTAACGAAAAAAACTATAGATATATCATTTGTGCTCGCAAGAACACCGAAGAAGATGACAGCCAAGTTCTTTCAATTAAAACTCAGCTGGTTGAATTAAAAGAAATTTGTCGCCAAAGCAGTAAATTTTTCAAGCTTATTTTTCTTGAAAAATTTACTACAATGAGTTATGATTAACTCATAAAAAATTGAAATTGCCAAAGTTTGCGACGAAGCCGCTTGAATTCTGGCGGCTCTTTTTCGCCGACTGTGGCGGCGAAATGCGTTCGAACTATTTTCAAGAAAAGCGATAATCGGTTCGAACTTGCCATCAATTTCATAAATTCCCTTAAACAAAGCGAAATTGTCGCTTTGCGAGAAAATCGCGAACCACGTCGCGATTTTCTAAAAAAGATTGGTTCGAACTTTCAAATTTTGGAGCGAAAATTGTTTTTTGATTTTAAAAATCCGTATAAAATCGTCGCTTTTGCCGAGCCCGAGCGAAGCGAGGGGCGAGGCAATACCTTCTCAAAATTCCAAAATCGTAAATTGGCGGAGGGGGTGAGATTCGAACTCACGAACCCAATTAAAGGGCACGGTTTTCGAAACCGTTCCGTTTAACCACTCCGGCACCCCTCCTTTCTATTTGTTCCTTATCACTACCCGATACCAATCATTATAATCATAAATATCATGGGCAATCAGCCCAACAATCATACCTGAAAAAAAACGAGGAAGATAAAAGTAATCTATTATTCCTACTATTATTAAAATCAATACCCCTAAAATCCAGTGATGAACATGAATCTTCCAGTTTTTCCCCCAATCTATATAAATACATTCCACCCTTCCTTTCTCCAAAAAATACTTGGCGAAAAGTTTACTTGCGAGATACCCTATTAACATTCCTATCGCAAACAAAGCTGAATAATGAAAAGATATCATTAAAGCAATTGCCGGCAACATCCGTCTGGCGAAACTATTATTCTCATTTTTCGCTAACTCCAAATCTATCAGTTTTTCATGAAAATTATCAGTCTGATTGTTATTTGGCATAAGGGTGTAATTAATTTATTTTACACCCTCTTTAAATACTTGTCTATCTTTTATCCCCACTTCAAATCAATTAAAACCAAGACCATTTTAGTTTTAATAATATTTCAAATTTTTTTAAAATTTAAAAAAGCTCTCTATTATAAAAATTTCAACAAAAAAACCCTTTTTGGGTTTTTTCTTAATTGATGAACCCCAAAAAGGGTAAAGAAAAATAAGAAGAACAGAAAAGAGAAAAACTTAAATCTCGTCAAGAGCAATCACTTTTCCGTGTCCGAAGATAAACGCTACCTCATACAGTTCCCACGGAGAACAAAAAGGACCCCATGGGGTGGCTTCAATTTCCTCAACAGAAAGAGAACGAACACAGGGGTTGGGGGAAAAATCGTTATAATCGATCCTCACCCCAAATGCCTTTCCATTGGGGAAGCGAATCCGCGCCTCTCCTTCGACATAAGCAAAGGAGTTCTTTGGGTTAAACCCATTTAACCATTCACCTGGCATTGAAAGTGCCGCCAGTCCATCAAAACAAGAAATCATTCTGCGGTCCATAACTTCTCTCCTTTCCTAAAAGCTTAAAGATACATAAACACCTTTTAATAAATATACCAAAAAAAATAAAAAAGGCAAGTGAAATTCTTCGGTCTGAAAAAAGTTTGAAAAAGCCCCTTTGGACTTCTTCCGCAGGGGCGTTTACTTTATAAAGTACAAACTAAAGGATATTTGTTTGCTGGGGAGGGGTTTTTATTCAGAATTTTGTTCTTCTGTAAGATGTCCTTCTCCACAGTAAGGACAAATTGTTTTCCAGTTTTCTCCTAATGGAGAACCTCCGTTTACAAGCCTTATTTCTTTAAACCCACAGGCATGGCAATACGCTTCGTATAGATCTAAATATTCAACCCCACCAACATCTCCAATATAACGACAAGTGAGGGCGTTTCTTTCACACTGAGGACATCTTACTCCAGTAGCCATTTTTCGTCTCCTTTCAAAAAGTCATCCGAATTTTCCGACCGCAAAACACACAAGTTTCGCTTTCAGAACTTCCACGTCCACCCACATTACAAGTAAAATTTTCTTGATGCAAAACAAAATCGCATTCCGAATTCAAACAAATATGAGCATAATTATCATAATAATCCGTGGCTCCCAAGTCATCGTAAACGCAAACAACTCGACCACCGCATTTTGAACATTTTTGTTCCAAAATCTCTGCATCGCGATAACAGCCAGGAGACATTGAAGGTACTTTTTTCGCAATCGCCTCCTCAATGCTTAACTCTTTCATTTTTTTCTCCTTTCGTTTTAAAGATGTCTTTGTTTTTATAGACTGGACCTCATTTTATTCACTCCTCTGAAATTGAAGAAATCAAGTTTAATCGATCCTCCCCTTTCGGGAGAGACAGAAAAATCTTTACTAGTTCTTCTACATTTAAAAAATCAAGCTCTATCTTCCCACATTCTCTTTCCCTAATATATTCTATTTCTACTCTTTTAAGTGTATCGGTGTTTCTCTTGGCTTTGTTTCTAAGTGCTACAGCGCCTTTTGCAATTGCCTCCTCTAAGGAGTCAGCTGTAACGGTTACTTGGCAGTCAACGTGCTCATCAACCGCCCATTCATCTTCCCAACCAGGTTCATCTGTGGGTCCACTGCATTCCACCACATATACATATCTCCCTTTTACTGTAAAGATAGGCATTTGAAACTCCTTTTTCAAAGTACGCAGAGCGGGTTGAGCCCATTGCTCAACTCTCCTAAATTTAGATTACAAAAATTATTATAAAAAAGCAAGTGTTTTTAAAATAATTTAAAAAGTTTTTGTTTTAAGGATGCAAAAGCTAAAACAAGATTCTTTTTACTTTTTTATTTTTTAAAGAAGTGAATCTTACTAAAATGTGCCCCTGGGAGGAATCGAACCTCCATCCAGAGCTTAGGAGTCTCTTGTTCTATCCATTGAACTACAGGGGCTTTTTTAGAAAATAACATATTTTTTCCATTGAGACAAGTTGTTTTATTAAAAATTTAATGGTATACTTTTAAAATAATCATTAATAGTCATATTATGAAAAAATTATCTATTGTAGAAATCGCCAAAAAGGCCTGTCCGGCTGTCATTACCATTATTGCTTCAAAAAACCTTCCTCAATTAGAAAATTTTTATTACTTTCCTCTGGGCGGAAAAGAATTCCTTGTTCCTAAAATAGAAAAAGGGGCAAAAAACAAATTCCAAAAAACTCAAATAGGCGGTGGCTCAGGATTTATCGTGACTCCTGATGGATATCTTTTTACCTCCAATCACGTAGTTTCAGATGTGAATGCAGATTACACAGTAATTATTGATCCAAAACACAAATACCCCGCCAAAGTCCTAGCGCGCAACCCCATCACCGATACTGCGATTTTAAAAATTGAAGGCAAAAACTTTCCTTATCTCGAATTGGGCAATTCAAATAAAATTCAATTAGGCGAAGAGGTGGTGGCAATTGGAAATGCTTTGGGAGAATTTACCGACACGCTTTCGGCTGGAATTGTTTCTGGTCTTTCTAGATTCATCACTGCTTTTGGGGGAATTGAAAATCAAATGCAAAATTTAAGAGGTCTTATTCAAACTGACGCTGCTATTAACCCCGGTAATTCCGGCGGACCATTAGTAAATAGAGAAGGGAAGGTTATTGGTATTAATACTGCCATCGTGGTTGGCGCTCAAAATATTGGCTTTGCCATTCCTATCAATTATGCCAAAAAAGATTTTGAAGAGGTTAAGAAATACGGAAAAATAAAAATTCCATTTTTAGGAATAAAATACGTGTTAATTAATAAAGAAATGGCTTTGCTCAATAAACTGCCTGTAGATTATGGCGCAATTATAGTTAGAGAATTTTTTGGCGAACCGCCGATAATAAAAAACTCGCCAGCTGAAAAAGCTGGTTTTAAAGAGTGGGATATACTTTTGGAATGCAATGGAATTAAAATTTCCATGGAAAATCCTTTGGCTACCATTCTCCAAAAATGCCCTATTGGCCAAGAAATAAAATTCACTGTTTTAAGAAATAACAAAAAAATTGTTCTTAACGCAAAGCTGGAAGAAAAAAGTTAAAAAGCTAAAAACCGTTAGCGATTTTTTATAATAGCGCCATGACTATAGAGGTTTGAAGGATTCCAAAGAATATAACCAACAAATTCTGCTCCCAAAACATCTTTAACAGCTTGAATTTCTTTTCTTACCATCTCATCGGTGTAATCAGCTCCTAGGTCAAAATCCTGAAGCCAAGGCCTTATTTTAGAGAAAAAAATTTTTTCTCCGATTTTTTCTTGCATTCTCTTTTCAAATTCTTTTTTACGAGCCAAAGCGCTTTCTAACGAATAGCTTACTACTTCATAAGGAAACTCTGCTGGATTCTCAAATCCTCTAAAACCAGAGGCGTAATGCGATGGATAAAGCATAGGACAAACAAAATCAAAAAACTCAAAAGCATCTTCTATCACCTGACCAACGCCCAAATCATCTCTATTTACAGTTGTTAAACCAAAAAGATCTGCCGAGATTCTTTCATTTGGCAATTCCTGGCGTAGATATTGAAAGAATTCTCTTATTATTACACGACGCGGCCTTTGGAGATCATAAAAGGGATAACCAATATTCTTTAAATTCCCATCTGAAGGGAAACGAATATAATCAAAGTTGACCTCGTCAAAACCACGTAAAAACGCATCCCTTGCCAAGGCTAAATGATATTCCCAGACCTCAAAAGAGCTCGGATCAAGCCAAAAAAGATTCTTCCTGTCCTGCCACAAAACAAGAGAGCCTGTTCTCTTTGTCTCTTCTACATCATACAAAGCCAGATCAGGTCTTTTGCTTGCCAAAGCCGGATCTTGAAAGACCGTGATTCTCCCTATTACATAAATCCCTTTCTGATGGAGAAAGTTAATTAATGAGTCAATATCTCTAATGGCATTATTTGTTAATCCATATTTTTTTACTATTTCCACATCAGCAGGATAAGAAACAAATCCTGAATAATCTTTAATGTCAATCACTACTGCGTTTATTTCAGTTATCTCTAAAAGATTAATTAAATAATTAAAATAACGCGGAGAGCCAGCGGACCAAGCAGTAAGATATATAGCCCTCACTATCTCTGGCGGTTCTTGGAGTTTAATCCGAAAAAAAGGGACAAAAGATATATCTTCCTTTCCTAAAGATACCTCTTTTTGACCTTGATCAAAAATTTCTTGCTCTTTGCTTTCCGGTTCTTCTTTAATGTCCTCTCTCAATAACTGTCCGGCTTCTTTCTTTTCTGAAACGTCAACCAATTGGTAATAAAAAATGTTTGACTCTTTTTGCGGAAATAAAAAAATGCCGACCCCAATTAAAAGGATCGTCATTGGAACAAGCAACATTCTCTTTATTAAAAAATACATTTTTTTCAATTCCATGTTTCCTTTTGGGGGACTAACGGGATTTGCACCCGTTCCGATTCTTCCACAGAGAATCGTGCTACTATTACACCATAGTCCCCATTGAAGGAGTGTCCCTGGCGCGAGTCGAACGCGCAACCTACTCCTTAGAAGGGAGTTGCTCTTCCTATTGAGCTACAGGGACAAAAATTTTGTCCTGTTACTTTTTATACTACTACAAAAACTTTTTTTTGACAATATAAGAATTTCTTGATAATTTAAAATATAAGTCTTTCTACGGGGTGTCGTATAACGGTAGTATACATGCTTTGGGAGCATGCGGCCTGGGTTCAACTCCCAGCACCCCGACCAATCTAAACATTGCGAATTTTGCGAGCAGTTTGTTTGCTCGCTTGCCTCGCCTTCGGCTCGGCTCGCTTCGCAAATTTCCTTATTTTGAGCGAAGCGAAAAACAAGGTTCTTGCCGTAGGCAAGGTTCTTATATTTTGGGATTAAATCAAGGGGACGGACAAAATCAAAAAAGATTTTTCTATCCAGCAGGCGGCGGTTCGTTCCAATTTTTTCCACAAAAGATTTGATTTCATCAAAATCGTTTGACGAAGCCAGTTTTTCGGCGTGGTAAGCGGATAAAATCCACTCTTTCAATGGTTCAATCCAATTGTTTCCCTTTCGCCCAAAATCGTCCTTTTTCTGTAAAAGGGCGGTTTTTGTTTTAATGAGTTCATCTTTTTTGACAAGATAAATTTCCTTTTCAATTGAGCCGTCAAAAAAAGCGTTTACCAATCTATCAAGTTTCTGTTCAACCTCTTTAATTTGCGCCTCCAGATTTTGGGCGAAAGAATGCGAAGACTGGATATTTTCTTTTTCCCACATTTCCACTTTTGCCAGCATTTTTTCTTTCCAGTCTTTGCAAAGAGCGACTTTTGAGATTTTGTCTTTCAGTTGCTCAACAAACAAATCTTCTCTCAAATATCTTTGCGAGCAGGGACCAAGCCGCTTGGTGCAACGATAATAGCGATAAGTCCCGCCGTTGCCGTGCGCCCATTGAGCAGTTATTGCCGCGCCGCATTCACCACAACTTAGAAGTCCAGTAAATGGAAAGTAGTGCCTCTTTTTAGAATGGCGCGGTTTAGCTCTATTTTTCAAAACTTCTTGCACTTTCTCAAAAGTCGCTCTGGAAATAATTGGTTCAAATTTTCCTTCGTAGGTTTCGCCATTATGAACAATCAAGCCAATATAAACTTTATTAGTGAGCATTCTTTGAAGTGTTGCTTTACAAAGAGGCTTCCCAGTTTTGCTCACCACTCCCCAAAAACTCAAACGCTCGGCAAGAGATTTTAAGGTATGCTTGCCTTGGCTATATTCTTCAAACGCTTTCTTGATAATTTTTACTTTTACCGGATCTGGCTCAATGTTTCTGGTTTTTGGATTATTGATATAGCCAAAAGGCGCAAGTCCGGGCCATTCTCCTCGCCTGAGTTTTTGGCGAATTCCACGCTTCACATTTTCGGAAAGATTGTCAGAGTAGTATTTACTTTGACCAAAGGCGACTTGAAGCATAAAGAGTCCTTGTGAAGTTGGCTCAAACCAAAATGTGGGAAAACGCAAAGAAGCGATTTTACCAATGTCAATAAGATAAATTATTTGTCCGCCATCAACAGAATTTCTGGCAAGACGGTCAGGATGCCACGCTAAAATTCCGACAGGTTCTTTTGAGTCATGAATTTTCTGTATCATCTCATTAAAAACTTCCCGTCCCGGCTTCTTTGCGCTTTTTGATTCAATAAATTTTTCAGCAATAAAAAGATTTTCTCTTTTGGCGTATTCTGTCAACTCTGCCAATTGCGCTTCAATAGACATAACCTGCCTCTCTTCGTCTTCTGTTGATTTTCTGGCGTAAAGAAAATATTTTATCCTCATATTTTTACTCCTTAATTTTTAATAAGTCGCCTTTGACGATAAAAGTGAAAAACTGGCTTTGTATTTCGCCGAAGGCGGAAGGAAAAAATTGAAAACAAAATTTTCATTTTCTGCGTTGCTTTGCAACGCCGAACCGCCGCCTGCTGGATAGAAAAATCTTTTTTGATTTTGTCCGTCCCTTTGATTTAATCCCAAAATATAAGAACCTTGCCTACGGCAAGAACCTTGTTTTTCGCTTCGCTCAAAATAAGGAAATTTGCGAAGCGAGCCGAGCCGAAGGCGAGGCAAGCGAGCAAACAAACTCCCCCAAAAATGACAAAAGTTGCATCTGGTCGCAATTACTGAACGAAGCACGAACCTTTTTTGAACAAAACTCTGACTGACTTGTGCGTCGCCTTCGGCAACCGCACACCCACCCACCACCCAGAAATGGCGGGCGGGCAAAAATTCCTTCCCCCAGACCCCTTTCCTTTTTGCCCGCCCGCTTGGGCTTCGCCCTGAAAAAATTTTTGGCGAGCGGCGAAAGGAAAAAATAAAAAGGAGTTGTGATTGCCCCACCCTTCCCGTGCGCGCACAACATGTAGAAACTCCCTTGATTTTTGTTGACTTTGTTTAAAAAATTATATATCATTATAATAAACAAGATGAGATTAGTTTACTATAATTAGTGTATTAAAATAGTTATCAAAAGTCAAGAAAAGAATATGGCAAACAAAGTTAGTGATAATATACGTAAATTAAGGCAGAAAAAAGGTATGTCTCAAGATCGCCTTTCCAAGGAAGCGGATTTGGCTTTAAATACTATTGTTAAAATTGAAACTGGAGAAAATCCAAATCCCACCGTGGAAACCTTAGAAAAAATCGCCAAAGCTCTTGGCGTTTCCGTCGCTGATTTATTTAAGGATTAAAATTATGGCAACAATTCACAAGCTTATAATTGGAAATTGTATGGTTATGGAAGAGATACCTGATGGGGCTGTTCATTTAATGATTACATCACCTCCATATTTTAATGCCCCCTTTGATTATAAGGGTTTATTTAAAAACTACGATCAATATCTCGGAGTATTGCGAAGATTCGCAAAAGAAACTTTTCGCGTTTTGCAAGAAGGCAGAATAGCGGTTTTAAACATTGATGATATGTTAATAAATGGCGAGAAATTTCCGATAGTTGCGGATGCAATAAAAATTTTTCAAGAAGCCGGTTTTAGATATAGAGATAGAATTATTTGGAAGAAACCAGACGGTTATTTAAGAATTAGTCGCAGAAGCGGTGTCATCCTTCAAAATCCTTATCCAATGTATTTTTACCCTGATAATCTTTTAGAAAGCATTATCATTTTTCAAAAAGGAAAATTTAATTATCGTTCTATACCAAAAGAAATTCGTGAGGCTTCAAAAATAGATACAAAAGAATTTTCAAATAAAAAATGGTATATGACGCTTTGGGAAATGAATAATGTTTTGCCCGGCTCTCCTTTGGAAAAAGATATTGCAGCTTTTCCTTATGAATTGCCCTATCGTATTATCAAACTATTTTCTTATAAAGGAGAAACAGTATTAGATCCTTTTGTTGGTAGCGGAACAACAATGAAAGCCGCAAGAGATCTAGGTAGAAACAGCATTGGTATTGAAATTAAAAAATCGTTAGTCCCGATTATTAAAGAAAAACTGGGCTTTGGCGGAGGACAAAGCGATTTTCTTTCAGATCAAAATGATAAGTTAGAAATTATTTATAGAAAACCAGGTAAATATGGACCTATCAGCTAAAATAAAAGGTATAAAATATAAGCCACTTCTTTGTAGAGATTTAGAGGTTTTTGAATTTAGCGAGTTGGAAAAAGCGCTTGTTTCTTCTGCCTCTTTTATTTTAAAAGTTAATAAAGAAAATAGAGTTGCTATAAGTTGGTGGGTCTCAGCTAAACGTACTCGTTCTTACCCCTACGCAAGGGTTTATGATACTTTAGGATTTTCTG
>Ga0197142_1001792_pt1 | contig 19326 bp, 18 predicted proteins | sample GBS60_MetaG_FD_148614 | JGI IMG/M metagenome (GOLD analysis project Ga0197142, IMG submission 148614) | Sediment microbial communities from Great Boiling Springs, Gerlach, Nevada, United States - GBS 60_MetaG | ecosystem: Environmental > Aquatic > Thermal springs > Hot (42-90C) > Sediment... | reverse complement strand
GGGATTCATAAAGGCCTCTTTCCCAGACCACATGATATTCTCCGAGGAAACCCCGTTTGAGGGATGGAAGCCCGGGATAACTTGGATAATAGATCCCCTGGATGGCACGACCAATTTTATCCATGGTTTTCCCATGGTGTCGGTCTCTGTGGCGGTGGCTGTGGATGCGAGCCCGATTCTAGGACTCGTCTGGGATCCTTTGAGGGAAGAGCTCTTCTTGGCCAGAAAGGGCAAGGGAGCGGAGCTCAACGGCCGGCCCATAAGGGTCAGGGAAAAGGCGAGGGTATCCGATGCTCTAATGGCAACGGGCTTTCCCCACAGGGCCAAACACTATCTCGATGCCTATGTCGTTGCGATGAAGAGGATCCTGGAGGAGGCAAACGACTTGAGGAGAGCTGGCTCTGCGGCCCTTGATCTGGCCTACGTTGCATGTGGAAGGCTCGACGGTTTCTGGGAGCCAGGCCTCAAGACCTGGGATGTGGCAGCAGGGAGCTTGCTGGTCTTGGAGGCTGGAGGCGTTGTGACGGACTTCTGGGGAAGAGGTGAGTATTTGTTCAACGGTCACATCATCGCTGGTCCTCCGGCAATTCATCGATTCCTCCTCGAGAGGATACTGCGTTTTTTGGCCCCAGCCCTGGAAGAAGGCCCCATCAAGAGAGCCTGAAGGGGCTAAAATTGGTCTTCTCATCGAAGAAGTCGAGACCTTCTCTTGCCTTGAGGAAGTTCACGACCAGGTAAGTTACGGGTGTGGCAATGGCCTCATAGGCCGATTTGACCAGCCATTGGGTGAGGATGGCCTGCCCCAGATGATCCCAGGGAATGGTGCCTGCGAAAGCGAGGGTCATGAACACTGTGGAGTCGAGGGCTTGACCCACCAAGGTGGATCCCACTGTTCGGCTCCACAGCCATCTGCCCTTTGTGGCGATCTTCATTTTCGCGAGAACAAATGCGTTGGCAAACTCTCCTGCGAGATAGGCCAAGAAAGACGCTACAAGAATCCTCGGAGTGGTCCCCAGGATTCGCTCGTAGGCCTGCTGGCCGTCCCAGAAGGCCGCAGGAGGGAGGATCCCGGCCAACCATATGGCGATGACCACCAGTAGATTACAGAGGAAACCTAGCCAAATGACCCTTCGCGCTTGACTGTACCCGTAGACCTCAGTGAGCACATCTCCCACTATGTAGCTCACGGGGAATATTATTATGGCTGCAGGGAGGATCAGGCCTCCTACAGCTATGAGCTTCACAGCAACTATGTTTGCCGAGATGAGACAGGTTATGAAAAGGGCGGAGATCACGAGGAAATAAGGAGAGAGGTTTCCCTGCCCTGGGATGCGGCTCATGGCGATCCCTCCTGGGGTCTCTGGCCGTGTTCCACAACTACTTCCAAAGAGATCCCTCCCCTCGGATTCATCCGACATGTGACTTTCATCCATCTCGGGGCGCAGGCCCCAACCAGGTCTTCCAGGATTCTATTGGCCATATCTTCGGCGAAAAGTCCGGTGTTCCTCAAGCTGAACAGATAAAGCTTCAGGGACTTGGATTCTATGCAGCGGGCCCCTGGTATGTATCTTATCTCCACCTCATAAAAATCCGGCTGACCTGTGATGGGGCAAAGGCTCGTGACCTCCTTAGTCTTGAAACATACTTCAAAGATCCTTTGTGGTCTTGGATTGGAAAAGGTATCCAGGAGGCTGGGATCGTAGACAGTGGGGTACTTGGTCATGCCAGGCTTCAGGTGTTTTAGTTCCTCCATGGAGCTTCCCTTACCTCCTCTCGGGCCATGGTGCTCAAGTTTGCTCGGTCTTGGCGAACAAGATTCCTCTCTATGCTACCACAAATGGTCCCGACTGGCATTGGCCCATTGGGGCCTCAGAGGGCTTTCCAAGCCTGCTCCAATATCTCCAGTGGAGGTTTTCTCCCTCCATGTTGACTGGGAGCTCTCTTAGGGCTTACCATCGACCAGAGGGGAAAGAGCCAGTTTCCGAAAGAGGCCGTAAACCCTGGACGCCTGGGCTTGGTCAAAAGGCTCGAGGCCGGAAAAGACCGTGCGACTCACAATTGACCATGCCCTTCGAGGAGGAGAGATCGAATGAATAAGAAGACCATGACCGGTTTGTGGCTAGGGTGGTTCTTGGCATTATCTGTTCTGCCGTGGACGGCACTGGCGGCAAATGTTCGCTTGGCCATTCTTCCCTTTCAGATCCACAGCAGCGAAGATTTGACTTACCTTCAAAGGGGTATACAGGAAATGCTCTCTACCCGCATAGCCCGGCAAGGAGGGGTAGAGGTCCTGGACAGGGGCAAGATCGCCTCCCTGGAGAAGGAGTACTCCTCGGGAGTGGACATCGCCAAGGCAGCCTCCATAGGGGCCAAGCTGGGGGTAGACTTCGTGGTCTTCGGGAGCATATCCAAATTGGGCAGTCACGTGAGCCTGGACGGGCAGGTAGTGGATGTGAAAAATGGATCCTCTATAGCATCTTTGGCAGCCGAGGCGCCAAACCTCGATGGAGTGATTCCTCAAGTGGGCCGCCTGGCACAAGAGATAAGGGCTGCGGCCTTAGGGCAGAGCGCTCCTGTGGCGAGGGGTACGATTTCCCAGCAGCCTCAGCCCATGCCATCTACCGGCCTTCCGCAACAGCAGCTTGTGGCCCCAGCACCGGGGATCACCTATCCAGTGCCCCCAGGGGGATATCCAGTGCCTCCTGGAGGGTTCACCGGGGGGAAGGCGGAAGAGCTTTTCAGTCGCTCGGACGATGAAGAGGCAATCTCCCAGGGGAAGAGCATAAACCCAGCTTTCATTATGGCGTACCAGGCCGACAAGATGAGAAGGGGATATGTGAAGACCCCGGATCTGAACCTCTCGGACGTTCAAGCCATTGACGTGGCTGATGTGGATGGGGATGGGAGAAACGAGGTCATAATAGCTGACGAGGACAGGATTTACATTTACAAGGATATATTCGGCGATCCCACAAAGAAAGTGACATTCCAGCCGGTTCCCAAGCACGCCAAAATCCTCTCACTGGATGCAGCGGACATAAATCGCAATGGCGTTGCGGAGATATATGTGACGGCAATTGTAGAAAGGGGGGAGAAGATTGCCTCCGCGGTGGTGGAATACAAAAATGGCAAATATGATCTCATAGGCAAGGACTTGCCTTATTTCTTCAGGGTTGTGAGGAGTGTGCAGGAAGGCCAAATCCTCTTCGGGCAAGAGATAAGACCCCGTTACATGGCGGACAGAGCCAGGGACATGATGTTCAATCCCTTCATGGACCCTGTGAAGCTCCAGTGGGAAGGGGGGACGCTTGTTCGAAAGGAGGAGCTCAAGCTTAAGGATTCGGTCTGCATTCTGGGCCTCACTGCTGTGGATGTGGACAAGGATGGGATCGACGAGTATTTGGCCTTTGATCAGAGGGACTACCTCAAGCTCTTCAACAACAAAGGGGGACTGGTCTGGGTCAGCTCAGATCCCTACGGCCGGACTGCCAACTTTTTCCTCAAGGATTTCAAGCAGGAGTTCCCCTCGACTGTGGATCCTCCGGATCCTAGGGTTTGGCTCCCCCCCAGAATAGTGACGGTGGACCTGGACAGCGACGGTATTGAGGAGGTGGTCATATGCCATAACTATGAGCCCCTCAAGATCCTTGCCCAGAGCAGGTTCTTCACCAAGAGCGCTATTTTCAGCCTTTCCTGGGATGGAGTCGACTTCATGGAGAACTGGCGCACTCGGGAGATGAAAGGCTATGTGGCTGATTATCAGGTGAAAGATGTGGATGGCGATGGTAAACCCGAGCTTCTAGTGGGCTTGGTCTATAAGCGAGGGACAATGGACTACCTGAAGACCACCGCAGCCCTGATAGCATTTGAGCTCAACGTGGAAAAGGCCAAGGGGCAGGCGGACAAGGCCATAAGGATGCCTCCTCCACCTCCCAAAAAGGATGAGGGATCCATATTCCCAACCATAAAGTTCTAAGAGTTCCTTTGACCTTCATGGGACCGAAAGTGAAACCACTGTCTCGACTCCATGAGGGTCAAATCGTATGGCTTCACCTGAAGCCCATAGCCGACGGTCACCCAGGCCGACTCCTTGCAACTTTTCGCAGGCCCAAGGCCTTCCTTATCTCCGGGATCTTCTCTCTAGCTGCCCTCTCTCCTATGGAAATGTAGTCCGGCATTTTCTGGAACTCATACCACTTGGTGTCTCCCACCTCGGGTTGAATTATCAGATCTGCGAGCCGGGTCTGTCTTCGAGTGAGCTCCGCTGCCATTATGTCATCGGCCCTGAAGAGGATCTCGATTCCACTCAAACCTTCCACCTTCTGGCCTATCGACCTCTCGGCATTGACTGCAAGCACAATATCTGCTCCCAGAAGTCTAGCTGCTTCCACTGGGACCATGGCAACGACCCCTCCATCCACCAAAAGCCTTCCGTCGAGTCTGATAGCCTCTATCACTCCTGGGTAAGAACAGCTGGCATACACGGCGGACCTCAGGGATCCTCTCCTCAAGATCACCGGTTCTCCCGTCTCCAAATCCGTCGCCACTGCAGCGAAGGGGATCCTGGTTCCCTCCATGGGAATATCCGGAATGAAATAGGCCAGGTTCTCGATAAAGTTCTCCTTGGAGATGAGAAATGGTCGGGTGAGGGCCATGGCCAGGAGAAACTCCTTCTTGATGAATGAGGCTATCCTAGTGAAAATTGGAGCGTCCTTCTCACTGTTGGCTTGTGCCAGGACATTGAACTTAGCCCTTCTGAAGGTGTCGCTCCCAAGATATGAGAGTAGTCTCTCCTCTATCTTCCGACCGCTGAGACAAAGGGAATAGAATCCTCCAATCAAAGCCCCGATGCTGGTTCCTGCTATAAAATGCACGGGGATCCCTTCCTCCTCAAGGACCTTAAGTACCCCTATGTGGATCCCTCCCCTTGCACCTCCCCCACCTAGAGCAAGGCCGAGCTTCCTGGGCCCTGTTCTCCAGGAAAAAACCATGGCGTCCTCCTCTTTGTCCTGAGGCTAGAAAAATATCTCACAAGATGATAATCCTCTTCGTCCAGTTCCTGAAAGGGGGGAGTTGGACTGCAAGAAGGGAGGGTAACCCCACACTGGGGGACCCTGCCCCAGGGGACCCTGAACCCTGGGGCAGGCGAGGTTAAATCCCACCGCCTACTCTATCTTCTTGAAAGCCTTAGCCTTGGCCCCGCAGACAGGGCATGTCTCGGGTGGCTCTTTTTCGGCTGTATGACCGCATATGGTGCACACCCAATATGGATATTCCTCTTGAGCCTTCCCCAGAGAGTCCAGAAGCTTCTGGTACAGGGCTGCGTGAGTCTTCTCCACTTCATTAGCGTACGTGAAGGTCCTTTCGGCCTCCTTGTCGCCCTCTGCCTTGGCAGCCTCTATCATCTCCGGATACATTTTCTTGAACTCGTGGGTCTCTCCGGCTATCGCGTCCTCCAAATTCTCCTTGGTGGACTTTATCCCCTTCATGGCCCTCAGATGGTTGTGGGCATGGACTGTCTCGGCCTCCGCAGCTGCCCTGAAAAGTCTAGCCACCTGGGGGTATCCCTCCTTTTCAGCTTGCGCGGCATACGCCAAATACTTCCTGTTGGCTTGAGATTCTCCGGCAAATGCCTCCTTCAAGTACTGCTCCGTCTTACCCATGGTTTCACCTCCTGATGGTTATTTTCGGGCACTCAACTTTGTGCCCGTGTCAATAAAGGCCCTCCTTTACGCCGCCTTCATTAGGCCGCATCCTTGTTGCGAAAACTTTGTAAACCCATACCTGATAAAAGACGACAATTGGCACGAAGACCAAAGCCACTCCCAACATTATGGTCAAAGTAAGAGCACTGGATGATGCATTATATATGGTCAAACTGAAAGAGGGGTCCAGGCTCGAGGGTATCATCCTGGGGTACATTCCCCCAACGCCGAAGAGGGTTGCCGCAAAGATGGTAATTCCAGAAGCCCCCCAAGCTTTCCACCAATTTCCCCTCGCTGCCTCGAGGCGGCTTCCCACGAGTCCAACAACTGCCAGGCCTGGGAGGATGAAGAGAAAGGGGAATTTTATGTAATTGGCGTATAGATCTGTGGCCCAGGCACTTGCCAAGAGAAAAAAAGCTGCAAATACAACTGCGAGAGGCCAAAGCCTTTTGGCCCAAAGAGCTCCCCTCTCCTTGATGGATCCCTCTGTTCTTATGCACAACCACAGGGATCCGTGGTGGGCGAAAAGCAAAACGAAGAGGATTCCTCCCAGCAGTCCATACGGGTTAAGAAGAGTGAAAAGGGTTCCCTTGTAAGTCCCTTGAGAGTCTATGGGGATTCCCTTGAAGAGATTCGCGAATGCTACCCCGAGAAGAAGAGCCGGGACCAAGCTTCCTAGGAAGAGGCAACAATCCCAGAGCCTTTTCCATGAGGGAGAGGCGATCTGTTCCCGGAACTCGAAAGCTACTGCCCTTAGGATCAATGCGAAGAGAAGGATCATCAAAGGAGTGTAGAGGGCGCTGAACATCACAGCGTATGTACCTGGGAAGGCCGCGAATGTCACACCCCCGGCTGTTATGAGCCAGACCTCGTTTCCATCCCAGAAAGGCGCCATGGCTGAGTAAAGGGTTCTTCGATCATCGTCTGTTTTGGCCAAGAAGGGCATGAGAGATCCAAGTCCGAGGTCGAATCCATCCAGGATGAAATATATTGCCCAAAGTACTCCCCAGAGAATGAACCATATGGTCTCTAACATGTTGTCCCTCCTTCCTCAGAGCTTAGCTTGAGCAGGCTCGGGCCCTCGGGCAATGTGCTTTGCCATGAGCCAGAAGGCGAGAATTCCCAAAATGGTATACAGAAGAATGAAGGCTATTAAGGTCACTGCCACTTGAGATGTAGCTATGGGGGACACGGCATCCTTGGTGCGCATGAGGCCATAGACTATCCATGGCTGTCTCCCCACCTCGGCCACTGTCCATCCCAGGGCACAAGCCAAATAAGGCAAGGGAATGGCCCACATCATTACCCGTAAATAGAAGCGACTCTCATTGAGCCTGTTTCTCTTTATCCAGCCCCAGAGGGTGAGAACGCAGAATATGAGGCCCAAGATGACCATGAGCCTGAAAGACAGGAAAGTCAGTAGAACAGGAGGCCTGTCCTCTTTGGGGAAGTCAAGAAGGCCTTTCACTGGCTTTTCAGGGTCATGATGCGCCAGAAGGCTCATGGCGGAAGGGATTTTTCCCCACTGAATGATGTTTCCGTCATTGGAAGGGGATGGGAAGGCGACAATGTAAATGGGTGCCCTGGGCTGAGTCTCCCAAAGGGCTTCTAGGGCCGCAAGCTTAGTGGGCTGTTTTTCCGCCAGATCAGCTCCATGGAGGTGGCCTTCCACTATCTCGAAGAAGGAGAAGAGTAGGGCCATTGTCAGACCCATTCGAAAGGATTTCGTGAAAAATCCCAGGTTTTGCCTCCTGAGGAGGTGATATGCACTAGCTCCCATTACAAAAAATCCCGTTAGGATGTAGGCTGCAGCCAAGGTATGGAGAATTGTGAGCCATGCGTATTTCTGTGTCACCACTTCCAGGAAGTTCGAGAGCTCGGCCCTTCCTTCTCTGAGGACGTATCCCACCGGGCTCTGCATCCAGGAGTTGGCTATGAGGATCCACAGGGCCGAGAGATTGGAGGCAAATGCCACAAGCCAGATGCTCAGAGCGTGGGCCTTAGCCGAAAGTCTGTTCCAACCAAAGGCCCAAACAGCGATGAATGTGGATTCAAGGAAGAAGGCGGCCGTGGCCTCTATAGCCAAAAGGGACCCAAATACATCCCCAACGTATTTGGAGTATCCTGCCCAATTGGTTCCGAACTGAAACTCGAGGGTGATGCCCGTGACGACGCCCACGACAAAGTTTATGAGAAATATACGTCCCCAAAACTTGGCCATCTGGAGATACTGGGGATCTTTCTTCCGAACATAGAGCGTCTCCATTATTGCAATGAGTATAGAAAGGCCAAGGGTTAGTGGGACAAAGAGGAAGTGAAAATATGTTGCCACAGCGAACTGAAGTCTAGAAAGCAACAGTGTGTCCATTTTGTGTATCACCTCCTAGGCGCTATTAGTTCTCCTCAGGACCGCGGGGTTTTTCTTCCACCTGAGAAGGGACTTTTCAAATCCCCTTCTTCTCGGGGGAGCCCCCATTGGTCCCGAGACAGGTCTCCTTAGCCAGCAATTCCTCGAAATTCGCTTCATTGAGCGTAGCTCTAAGGGCCCCTCTGGCTTTCTGCCACACTTGGTGGATGGCGCAGTGGGGACTTCTGGAACAACTTTTCGGGTTGAGGATACAGTCGTTGAGGAAAAGTTCTCCCACTACAGCCTCGACCACCTCCAGAAGCGTGATCTCCTTGGGAGGTTTCCTGAGCCTGTAGCCACCTTTGGCCCCTTGAAGTATGTCCAGGATCCCGGCTTTGGCCAGAGAGTGGCCGATCTTTGCCAGAAAGGCTTCCGGTATACCCATGGCCTCTGCCACTTGGTTTTTGGGAATTACTGCGCCTTGAGGCTTGCCAGCTAGATAATAGATGCACCTGACTCCATACTCGCCAGCCCTAGAAAGCCTCATCTCTTCCCCCTGGAATATATTGGACATAAAAGATCACGTTAATCTTATATCAGCCCGCCTCCTGCGTGTCAACCCTTTTTTTGAGCTTTGCGTGGGAGGGCAAGACCCAAGGGTTGCATTTCTGGGAGGTGACAGGTTTAGGTCCTATGGAGTAGAATTACCAGACCAAAAGGCCTGGCAGCGGGAGGAGGAGGTGAGTGATGGAGCCCCATCAGTTGATCACAGCGATAGTTTTCCTGGCAACGATCTTTCTGGTGATAGTGAGATGGATAGACAGCGTTGTGGCAGCTCTTCTTGGGGTAATGGCCATGGTTGCAGTTGGTGCCATGACGGAGGTGCAGGCCTTCGAGTTTGTGGACTGGAATGTCATAGCCATATTGGTGAGCGTGTGGCTCATAGCCGGGTACTTCGGGAAGACAGGTATTCCTCAATTTTTGGGTGACTGGGCCCTCAAGGTCTCCAGGCGGAACATACCACTTTTCGTGACCCTGGTCGGGACCATCTCAGGCTTCCTGTCCATGTTCGTGGACAACGTGGTTGTGGTCCTCATGATGGCTCCCATCGTCTTCCACATCCGGAAGATTTACAGGATAGAAGCGACTGGCCCAATCCTCTTCATAGGCCTTTGTGCAAACTTCATGGGCACTGCACTTCTTCTGGGCGATCTCCCTCCCCAGATGCTCCACAGCGTATCTGGAATCGAATTCGCAGGGTTCATTTGGCAACTGGGAAGGCCATCTTCCTTCCCCATCCTCACAGCTACATATTTTGTCACTGTCGCGGTTTTCTACTTCAAGTTCAGTAGGTCCCCTCTCGCTGCATGCACCATAGCCCCGGAGCTAGCCCATGCCATGGCTGGAGAAAAGGTGGACCACATAAAAGACAAGAGATTCGCCCTCATTGTTTGCTTGGGCTTTCTTGCTACCATCATAGGAATGTCCCTTCGGGAATTCATAGGCGTCAAACTGGGGTTCATAGCCTTCTGCGGGGCATTGGCCCTCGTCCTCTTCTTCGAGCTATTTGCGAAGAAGATGAACATGGAGGTTCCCCAGCTCGAAGAGATGCTCGCAGAACTCGAGTGGAAGGCCATAGGATTTTACGTAGCTCTGTTCGCACTTGTGGGGGGCTTGGAGCACTCCAAGATTCTCCAAATGGTAGCCAATTGGTTGGTGCCATTCATACAGTCTAGTCTTCTTCTAGGAATGACCATTCTTTACTGGGTCACAGCTCCCATAGTCGGGTTGGTGGAGCATGACGCTTACATCCTCACCTTGCTCTATGTCATAAGGGATCTGGGACAGACCCATGGAATCAATCCTTGGCCCCTTTACTGGGCCCTCCTTTGGGCAGGGACTCTGGGGAGCAATTTGACCATTGCCGGGGCTCCTGCGCTCTATCTCGCCTTGAGCTTAGGTGAGAAGGAAGACGGTCGGAAATGGAGCCTAAGGGAGTTTCTGAGTTACAGTGTCCCGTACGTCTTGGTGTCGTTGGGGACCTGCTACTTGCTTGCAGTTCTCATTTGGGTTCTGCCCTTCATGAGGTGATTGACAGGGAAGGGCCGTTGTCTTATTTTGGAAATGACGAGTGAAGGGGAGTAGCTAGGGGGCGGAGGCCGTCAGCACGCCCGTCCCGCTGAGGGGCGGGCCGGCACCGCCCAGCGGCAAACGGGCCGCTGGCGAGACCTTCGCTGCACAAGGGGCGGCGAAGGTTTTTTTGTGGAATCTAGACTAAGGAGGAGGATTCCATGAATGGACTTAAAACAATGGTTCTGATGGTCACCCTAACTTTGATGCTAGTTGGCTTCGGTGCCATCATTGGCGGTAAATCAGGGATGACAATAGCTTTAATCATGGCTTTTGCCATGAATTTCTTCACTTATTGGTTCAGCGACAAGATTGTCCTTCGCATGTATGGAGCACAAGAGGTGTCGGAGGCCGAGGCCCCAGAGCTCCATGCCATGGTCAGGGAACTGGCTCTACAAGCAGGCCTTCCCATGCCAAGGGTTTACGTTATAAATGAGGATCAGCCCAATGCTTTTGCCACAGGCAGGAACCCGGAGCATGCAGCCGTTGCGGTCACTACAGGGATTCTGAGGATCCTTTCACCCACGGAACTTAAAGGTGTCTTGGCCCATGAGCTGGCGCACATAAAGAATAGAGATATTCTCATTGGCTCCATAGCAGCGACCATAGCTGGCGCCATAAGCTATCTGGCCCAGATGGCTCAGTGGGCGCTGATATTTGGCGGTAGAGCGAGCGACGATGAGGAAGGTGGCTCCCATCCCATAGCAGCAATCGTGATGATGATAGTCGGTCCCATAGCAGCTCTCCTTGTCCAGATGGCTATATCCAGGGCGAGGGAGTATGGCGCTGACGAGACCGGAGCAAGGATTTGCGGGAGGCCTTTGGCCCTGGCCAATGCCCTGAGGAAGCTTCACATGGCCTCTCAACGGATTCCCATGGACGCCAATCCGGCAACCTCCCATATGTTCATAGTGAATCCTCTCTCTGGGGGCGGGATCACCAAACTTTTCAGCACGCATCCACCCATAGAGGAGAGGATAGCGAGGCTCGAGGCTATGGCCAGGGAAAGGGGCCAGGTCATGGCTTGAGGCTTTCTTGCCCCTAGGCCTTTCGACCCGGGTTGGCCACTTTGCGGATGGACGGGCTCCGCAGGCCCGTTAACGAGGCTTTTCTTCGACCGCTGGATTCCACCCCCAAGGCTGCCGGGCGTTCGATTGATCCTCCATGATCATGTTATGCCTCGCCTTGCGTCCCGCCGATCTTTGCGGACGCGCAGAGCGCATCCCTTGTATGTAAAAGGTAAGGTCAAAGAGAGAGGGCCTTGCAGGCCTAAAACCGAGGATGATGCGAATAGGGGGTTTGTCGTAGCGACGCGCTCCGCGCGTCCGTATGAGAAGTGCACACGCAGGCCGACGCAGCTCTTGGGGGATGGCGCGAGGGCCGGCTTTGTCGGAGGGGCGCACTCTGTGCGCCCGCATGGCACAGTCGCATGGATGCCAAGGCAGTTCTTGCCGGGCCCGGGGACCAGGTGCTACCGAGGGTTGGGGTGCAGGACAGGGTCGCCCAACGGGGAATGGTTGTTGGTGGAACGCCCCGTCGTTTGCGGGCGTGCGGAGCCTGCCCCTCCGCGGGGGTAGGCCAGAGGGAGAAGGCCTTACTGTGTAAGCCCTAAGGAACACGCGAGAGATGTTTTCTCGGAGGGGCGCACTCTGTGCGCCCGTGTTGTAAGGTTGGACGCATGCCAAGGCACCCCTTAGCAGGCCCGGGGCCTGATCCGTCCTAAACCCCCCCTTGCGCACCTCTTCCGGCTTTCGCCGGAAGGCCCCTAGTCTCGGGTTGGCCGCGTCACGGAGGGGCGGGCTCCGCACGCCAGCAGGAGAGGACCGGGCTTATCCAAGGCATTTCCCTTGTCAGGCCACCGGCCACTCGCCTACTCCTCCGCAGGTCACGAATTGCCTTGGCACTTCTTTAGCCTCTCTGTGAGGGCGCACAGAGCGTGCCCCTTGTGGGGAAAGGGCCCGTGAGGGGTCGGAGAGGGAATTCGAGGTCCCCGGGCCCTTTTTTCCCTTCAGTGGGAGGCCCTTGATACTCTGGCCTCATCGAAAGTTGCCACCTCCGTCAATATCCTCGATGCGGCCTCAACCAGGGGCATTGCCAGAGCAGCTCCTGTCCCCTCTCCGAGCCTCAAATCCAGATCCAAAAGGGGTTTCAGGCCCAGATATTCCAAGGCCAGCCTGTGGCCTCTCTCGGCGCTTCTGTGGGAAGCTATCATGTAATCGAGGGATGCGGGGCAGAGGCCCTTTGCTATCACAGCTCCAGCTGTGGAGATAAAGCCATCCACTAAGACTGGCCTCCTCGCCCTCGCGCATCCCAAGAAGAAGCCTGCTATCCCTCCTATCTCCAAACCTCCCACCTTGGCGAGGACGTCTATGGGATCTGAGGGATCGGGCCTGTTAGCCAAGATCGCCCTTTCAACCACCAGGATCTTCCTTTGGAGCTCATGATCTTCTAGTCCCGTGCCCCTTCCTGTGACCTCATGGGGGCTTGCTCCAGCCATAACTGAAAGAATAGCTGCACTGGGGGTCGTATTTCCGATCCCCATGTCCCCTGCTGCCAAAAGATGGAACCTCGAGGCCAGATCCATTGCGATGGATATGCCCGTCTCCAGAGCCTCTATGGCCTCCTGCCTGGACATTGCTGGCTCTTGTGCCATGTTCTTGGTGCCAGGGGCCACCTTCTTCCTGAGAAAGCTAGCCCCGGGCGGCACATGTGCAATTTCATTCCGAACTCCCATGTCAACGACCACTACTTTTGCTCTCGCCACCCTTGCTAGGGCGTTGATGCCGGCTCCACCTTTCAGAAAGTTCATCACCATTTGGGCGGTGACCTCTTGGGGATACTTGCTCACCCCTTCTTCCACCACTCCGTGATCACCTGCCATGACCACCACTACCCTTCTCGAGGTCTTTGGCTTCATGGACCGAGTGATCCCAGCGAGGTCAACGGCCAGATCCATCAACCTTCCGAGGGCCCAATGGGGCATTGTTAGATCCTGGAGCCTCCTTTTCGCCCTCTCTCGCCACTTGGGATCCTGGGGTTGGATCGCGGCGATAGTCTCCCTGAGAAGTTCCATAAGCCCTCCTCATCAAAAAGAAAACTCCACTCCGCCTATGGCACTGGCCCTGGGGGATGAGTATCCGTAAACCTCCTCGTATTTCTCGTTGAGGATGTTTCTCCCCTTGGCAAAGAATCTCACAGATCGTATTGGTCCGGAGTTCAAATTCCATGTGTAGGAGAGTGCCATGTCCAGGACAAAGTAGTCCTGGTTGGTGACCCTTCTATTGACAAAGTCATAAAACCCAAAAGGTCCAGGGGAGACAGTGAAAAAGGTATCGTCCCTCGGCCCCACATAAGAGCCCCTGAGATTCACATTGAGACCCTTCCATGCCCAATTGACGAAAAAGGATCCCGTGTGGTTGGGCCTCCTGAGGAGTTTCTTCCCCTTGGCGAAGTAGAGGTTTCCGAGCCCTCCATCATTGGTGACCTCTGTGTCCAGGAAAGTGTAAGTCCCCGCAACCGTGAGTCCAGAAAAAGGTCTGACCTTGATCTCCAGTTCGACTCCCCAATCCTCAGCCTCCTGGATATTGAAATAATTGGGGGGAAGGACTGGAGGTGGCGGCCAAGAGGTGGGGACGTATGTTATGAGGTCCTTGAGATAGTTCCTGAAATACGTGACCCCGACTTCCAGCTTCCGGTCGAGAAGATATTGATCCACACCGATCTCCCACGAGAAGATCCTCTCTGGCTTGAGGTCTGGGTTCCCTATGGTGCCAAATCCACCAAAGTTTTCTAAGAAGGTCGGCTCCTTTATTCCGGTGCCAGCAGCACCCCTGAACTTGGTCCCCGTCTCCTTGAGCTCGTATGCCACAGACCCCCTCGGATTGACCTCTATTCCGTAAGACGAGTTGTCCTCTACCCTGAAACCCCCTGTGATGTGAAGTCTATCTAGAATGGTCACCTGTTCCTGTAAGTAATAACCGTGGTTGGATCTGGATGCTTCACTTCTTTCGGAGCTCGTGAATATCCCGAAAGGCGGAGGCCCGAAACGAAAGGTGGAAAAGGTATCTAGATCCAGGGCCTCGTGATCGAACTGATAACCCAATGTCAGTGTGGAACGCACAGGCCCTTGAGAGGGAAACTTGAAGTTAGTGTGGTAGTCCAAGGTAGCCCTTGTCTCCAGCGAGTCGGTGCCGCTTCCAGGAGGAAAGTCGAAGGCAGTTTCAGCATCAGGCCTGTCCCTGAACTTTTGGTCCAGTCTGTGAAGACCCGCGTGGATGACGTGCTCCCACCAAGGGAAAAGCTGGAGCTTAGCTCCAATGCTTCCCACCATGTCTATGTTTTCCTGATACTGGTCTGGGTCAAGCCCAGGGAAGATCCTGTCGGGAATGTCACCGCCATTTTCAGTGGCTATACCGAAGCGGTTGTTGGTAAACCTCGCAGTCATCGTGACATCTAGCTTGTCTGTGGGGTAAAGGTCCAATCTGCCGCTCAAGGTGTTGTTCCAGTAATCATTGTTTTTGGAGAGGATCCCCAGGTCGTCTATCCTGCTGAAGGCTAGGGAGTAACCCGCCCATTGAGTTCCCCCTGAGACGCTAAACTTCTGTTCACCCATGTATTTGCCACTTTCGGAGTGCCCCCCATGGGCTGTGGAGAAAGTGATCTTGGGGGGTCCTTGACCCTTCTTGGTTATTATGTGAATGACCCCTCCCATTGCCTCAGATCCGTATAAGGCGCTCTGAGGTCCCCTGATTATCTCTATCCTCTCTATGTTGTCCGTTGTTAAGGTAGACCAGTCGAACCCGCCCCCTGCCTCATTTACCTTCACCCCATCTATGAGGACGAGTGTATGGTTGCTCTCAGTGCCTCTGAAGTAAAGCTCTGCCAATGCCCCTCTTGCCCCACTTTGAACCATGGTGAGCCCGGCAACATCCCTCAATAGCTCCAGCACATCCGTCACTTGCCTCTGGCGGATCTCCTCCGAGGTTATTACTGTGGCCGAGACCCCGAGCTCCTCCACTGGCACCTCGGTTCGAGTGGCGGTGACGACCACTTCCTTGAGGCGGACCTGCTCTTGAGCTAGCCCAAGCTCAAAAAGGGAAACAACCACCAATGCACCCAAAGCCAAAATACCCTTCGTCCTCTTGTCCTTCATGACCCTTCCCTCCTTTTCGCTCACTGGCTCCTTGTTCCCTAGCATCTTTTTCCCCAAAGGGCCTTCCTCGGAAAAGAACTTCCCCTTCTGTGTACCCCTTCTTCAGGCATTTAACTTGGCTCTCGAATACGTTTTGTATTTGCTCCTTCCCGCCTCTATCCATCCCAAGAGTACATCTGGGGAACATCCACTCGGAATGTGGATTGTTGAGACGGGTGCATTGTACTGGGCGGAGAAGGCGAGCATGTCCTTTCTTACCTGCTCCTGGAGTTCATCCCACGGGAGCTCTGGAAATTCCACGAATATCACCGCACCTGTTGACCACTCCAGGCGAGCTATTGCCCTTGGCTTGATCCCTTCCTGGAGGAAGAGAAATACGAGCATCGTCACCTGTGGCGATCTGCACAAGTAAATGGTGTGGATCCTGTCTTGAGGGTGGGAGTTCATCTTCGGCCTCCTGCTCCGCGAGGAAGTCGGAAGTCCTCGCGGGGGCTCAGGAGACCCTGCCAGGAAGAGCCGGGAACAAAAAAGCCCGGTCTTCTCGGCCAAGACCGGGCAGGAAGTCTTCCTTCACCGTCTCAACCGCGAAGACGTCCGTGAAGCATGCTCGGGCAGGTCTTCTGACTCGTGGATCATCCTACTTGCCGCGCCTTCCCATCCTGAGATGGACAGTGGCTCGTGCGACTTTCGTCCCCACTCACAGCGGCGGGCCCGTGACGGTCTCTCACCGTCTTCCCTTTTAAACCTCACGGTACCCGAGCACGGCGCTCCAAAGAGCCTTTACTTTTTACTCCACGAAGCCCGGGCGTGTCAAGACAAGGAATGACCGCGGGTTTTGCCTCGAGAAAACTCCCTCCAAAAAGACCGCCCGATGATCTTACTGAGGCCCTTAGCTCCCCTTGGTCCAAGTGTCCATGGCGACGAGAAGGGCTTGCTTCCCCCCATTTGGGAAGACCATGCCGCGGCCGGATGAGTTTCCTGCCCGGAAAGGGATCGTGGAGTTGACAACTGTATCGGCTAACACTAAAATAAAAAAGTGATAACTGAATTGATAGGAGCCGCTCCCAGATGATAGCCCTTCTCAAGGCCCTCGGGGACGAAACTCGATTTCGCATACTGGAGCTTCTCCTCACCCACGATCTCTGTGTCGGGGCCCTGGCAAAGAGGGTCGGTCTTTCCGAGGCCGCTGTTTCCCAACACCTTCAAGTGCTTCGCAGGGCCGGGCTCGTGAGGGGTGAGAAGCGGGGCTACTGGACCCACTATATTGTGGATAGGGAAGCCCTGAGGGGCCTCGCCCAACGACTCGAGTCCTTGGCCGATCGAAGGCCCGCAGAGGCTTCGGCGTGTTTTCGAACCCTTATCCAGCACGAAGAAATCTCGGAAGAAAGGAGGATTCCACAGATGTGCTGCACAGACTGCTGCCAACACCCTGAGAAGCTCAAGGGGAAGCCAGAGGAGTGCACCCCGGAACAGATAAAGGAGTGCCACGGAGAGGTCGAGGAGCATCCCTGCGAGTCCGAGAAGAAGGACTGAACAGGGTCCCTCGCCACACGCGTCTTTTGAGGCGTGAGGAGCTGAGGGAAAAGAGATGACCTCCCAAAGGATTTTGGGGGAGGAAGCTCCCCCAAAGCTTTGGGAGCCTCGAGCAACTCCCATCCGTTGGGGCGTCGAGTGATGGGGCCTCCGATGGAGCCGGCTGAGAGGCTTTGGAGGGTCTATGGCCACGGAGTGGTGAGCTCATGAGCGGTTTTCCCATCTTCATTATTCTATGTCTCGCGGTCTCCTTCATGGCAGATCGCAAGCGCACCCTCTCGGGTCTCAAAAGAGGAGGGAGGATGTTTCTCAACGTGATGCCCACACTCCTCACGGTGATGATCCTCATGGCAGTGGCCCTCTATCTCATCCCAGCCCCACTCATAGCCAAGGTGCTGGGCGAACAGGGGGGAGCACTGGGCTTTCTCCTGGCAGCCTCCATAGGCTCCATAGTGCTACTTCCGGGCTTCATAGCCTATCCCCTCTGCTCGACCTTGATGAAGCAGGGGGCAAGCATTCCCGTCATAGCGGTATTCGTCACCACCCTGATGATGGTGGGGGTCCTGACCCTGCCCATGGAGTCCAAATTTTTCGGCCTCAAGGCAGCCCTCCTTCGCAATGGGTTGAGCCTCGTAGGGGCGGTGGTAGTGGCCATCCTCATGGGGTTGAGCTATGCCAGGATCTGAGGGAAAGCCTGCGAGGGAAGGCCTCAGTGGCTATATTCCCTTTTGCCTTTTCCTGGCGGGAGGTTTCGCTTCTTGGCTTTTGCATTGGGAGCCGGGGAAGGAGATCCTGCGAGAGTTCGGCAGGTTCGCGGGGGAGATGATCCTGGTGCTCCCCCTCGTCTTCATCCTCATCGGCCTTGTGGATGTGTGGGTCCCGAGGAAGCGCGTTGAGGAGATGCTGGGGGATGAATCGGGCCTGAAGGGGATGCTCCTCGTGATTCTCCTTGCGTTTTTCAACGCTGGGCCCCTCTATGCGGCCTTTCCCATCGCCGTTATGCTCCGCAGGAAAGGCTGCAGCCTTAGGAACATCTTCGTGTTCCTCGGGGCCTTCGCGGCCATGAAGATACCCATGATCTCTTTCGAGATCGGCTTCATGGGGCTCAAGTTCTCCCTGCTCCGCCTGGCCTTCACCCTCCCTGTCTTCGTAGCAATTGGGATCCTCATGGAAAAGCTCCTGGGCAGAGGCTACGAGATGAGGATCCCCGATCACCCAAGAGACTGAGGAGGGCCCGCCCTCATTATTGCCGAACCCCAAGGAATGCCGACCCTTACTGGAGAGAAAGAGGTGTGAACAGCCATAACCCCTTGGCTTGAAAGTGAGCCCGGAGCAAAGAAGTCCATTCCCCTGCCTGGTTTTTTTGGTCGGGGCAGGCCCCGCCCCTTGTACGTGGACTACCAGCCTCTGGCTATTCTCCTCTTGCCCCAGCCGGGACCTGCACCAAGGCCTGGGCCTCTCATCACTGACAGTTTTTGCCGCTGCTCAGGGGTGAGGATTCTTATCGCCTCCAGTTGATGCTTTGTGGACATCTCCTGGATCTGGGCCTGGAGAGCACCGATCTCCTTCTGCTTGGCTGCGATCTGGGAAGCGTCCGGGTTGGGGTTGGCCCAAAGGAGCCTCAGCTCCTGCCTCTTGCTGAAGAGCTTCTCTTGCAAGGGCGAGATCTCCTCGAAGTGCCTCTCCCTCATCGCCTGGAGCTGGGAAGTCTGCTCTGGGGAGAGCCCTAGATAGGATGCCGCGTATGGGGTAGCCATGCCTCCCCCTCTGGGCCCCATGCCCTTGCCCCATCCATGTCCGGCCATGGCCGCTGCGGCCCAGCCCACCATGGCCACTCCTGTCACCAAACCTACCCATTTTCTCTTCATCGTCTTCTCCTCCTTCTACTGAAGATTAGTGGTCCTGTCCTGGGACCCTCTCGGGACCAGATCGGTCCTCTTGACCAGGGCACACTGCACGGGTTGTGCCAAACTCCTTCCGAGGAAGGAAATGGCAGTGATTACAAGGATTTAGAATGCAAAGGCCTCGCCTGGTGCATAAGGGGCGCATAAAAGGGGTGAGGCAATAAACGTCGAGGCCGAAACCGAGGATTTCTCAAAATGGCTAGAAATACAACAAGTTCCGGGCCGACAAGGAATAAGAGGAGTCTTGACAATAATGTCGGGGATCGGTTTGTCCCTGGACACCGCAGCCCAGGGGTTTGTGCGAAAAGCCTTCTTTGGGGGCCTTGCCTTTCGTCCTCCTTTGTCCCTGCCCCATGAGGCGGCCTCCTCGCGGCATTAAGCTGGAAGAGGCTAACCCAGCTCTACTGGTTCCGAAGGCACCTTTCAGTGTTTTGGGGGCCCGAGCCCGCAAGGCCCCTAACAAGTATGCATCCCTGGGCTTCAGGCAGGATTGGTAGAGTGCCTTCTTCCATGCCGGGGCAAAAGGCCAAAGGATTTCACATACCAGGAGGTAAA
>Ga0197142_1001790_pt1 | contig 19329 bp, 15 predicted proteins | sample GBS60_MetaG_FD_148614 | JGI IMG/M metagenome (GOLD analysis project Ga0197142, IMG submission 148614) | Sediment microbial communities from Great Boiling Springs, Gerlach, Nevada, United States - GBS 60_MetaG | ecosystem: Environmental > Aquatic > Thermal springs > Hot (42-90C) > Sediment... | reverse complement strand
TTAAACTTAAAATGCACTTTTTAATAATCTATTATTAAAAGATATTGTTTTATTATGTAGATTAAGAGTTATTTTTTTAATTATTTTAAGATATAAGATGTTGGTTTTATTATTAAATATTGTTTTAATTATTTAAATTTAATTAAATTGGAGAATTTGGGTTTAAATTTTGAGATAATCTTTTAAATATTTATTTTTTCCATCAAAAACAATGTTAAAAATTTCATATTTTTTTAATTTTTTAAATAAGAGCAATAAACTGAGATTATTATTTCTGATTTTAATACAGTTTTTATTGTATATGAATTTTTTCAACAATTATCTATAAATTTATTCTTTTAATATAATAAAAAGTATTAAAAATAATAATAATTTTTTTATTTACTGTTCTATTTTTTGCCTGTTTTGGTATTATTTTTTTTATTATCTTCTTTAAAAACATTATTTTTCTTATTTATAGTTTTTGAAGTAAAAGTTGCTAATATATTTTTGAAGAGTTTTGAGATTTAAATTAAATTAGTAAGAAAAATAAGAATAATTTATTTTTAAAAATAAAAAAATGATAAAATACCTCATTTTTAAGTTTTACTTTTATCTTTTTTGTTTTTAAAATATCGATAACATTCTTAAAAGATATCGTTTACTTTTTTTATTTTGCAATTTTTAATCTGAGAAAATTTGAAATATAAAGAAATTAATTTTTAACAGCTAAAATAATTTTATAATTTTTGTTATATAATAATGTTATATAATAATTAAAGTTAAAATTTATTCTTAATTAATATGGCTTCAGAAACTGAACCAATTGAATTAGCGGGAGGAATAGTTTATGAAATAATAGACTCTCTTTTTCTTCTTTTAATTTTGCCTTTTTTAACTTTTCAAAAATAATTTTTCTACAATTTTATTATTTGTGGAATTTCTTTGTCATGATTACAATCGATACAATATATTCCAAACATATCCTTGATGATAGTTTTTTCTTTCATTTCAATTTCTGGCCAATTAGGTGGGGCTAATTTGTCGTCTTTAGTTACTGGAACAATTTGTTTTAAAATATTAGATTCTTTTGGTTCTGTTCCTTTTATAAAGTACTCAAAACGTGATTGGCAACTTTCTTCTTTTTCATTGTCTTTTTTTACTAAATCGCCTGAATTCCAGCAAACTTTAAGGCCAACAATATTTTGAGGTTTTACTGGCCACAGGTCCGGTTGGTTTTTTAAGATATAACGCATTAATCGATGCCAAATAGATGAAGCTCCAGTCAGTCCTGAAGTAAGCGAGGGATGCATAGGTGAATTATCATTATTGCCTACCCAAACTGATACCAAAAAATTTGGTGTATAACCAATAGTCCAATTGTCTCTTTTTTCATCGGTTGTTCCTGTTTTTACCGAAACTGCTTTGTTTGGAATTTTTAAATAGGAATTGGGACCAAAAGCATCAATTCTTGCATTATTGTCTAAAAGAATGTGAGAAATCAGAAAAGCAGTTTCTGATGATATAACCTGGTTTCCTTGAATAGCAAAAAAGTTAGGATAACCTAAAGGTTTTTTTATGTCTTTTTTGAAATTTGGATCTTTAAATTCAAAAATTTTTTTACCAAATTTATCTTCAATTTTTAAGATGGGATTAAGATTTTTGACTTTTCCCCGATTAGAGAAAGCAGAAAAAGCTTTGGCCATTTCAGTCATCTTTATTTCACCACCTCCTAAGGTTAAGGAAAGACCATAGTTTTTTGGATCTTTAAATGTAGTTATCCCAAAAGCTGAGGCTGAAGCGATAAATTTTTCAATTCCGTTTAAAGCAAGCATTTTTACTGCTGGAATGTTATAAGAGTTGCCCAAAGCAAATCTTAATTGTACTGGGCCGTGAAACTTTCCATCATAGTTTACTGGACAATATAATTTTTGCTGACCAGATGTTGTAAAACAAGTTGGTGTATCAAGAAAAACAGTAGCTGGAGTTACTAATCTTCTTTCAATACCAACGGCATAGTTTAATGGTTTTATCGCCGATCCTGGTTGACGAAGAGCTGTGGTGACATTAAAACTTCCTGAAGGAGTTGCAAAATAATCAACCGAACCAACCATGGCTAAAATCTCTCCTGTTGGTGGTCTTGTTACTAAAATGGCTCCATTCCCTACGTTTAAGTTTTTTAATTTTTCAATTTCTTCTTTTAAAATTTTTTCTGCTTCTTCTTGGATTTCTAAGTCTAAAGTAGTGTAAACTTTAAAACCACTGGTTTCGATATTTTTAATTTGATAATTTTCCTCAAGAAAGGATTTAACATAAAAAACAAAGTGAGGAGCTTTTATTTTTTCTAAAAAAGGTTGTACTACTAGATTTTTTTTTAATGTCTCTTCATATGTTTTTTTATCAATATATTTTTGTTCGTACATTGCTTTTAACACTTCATTTCTCCTTTTTTGAGCTAGTTGTGGATTGTTGTAAGGTGAGTATAAAGTAGGTGCTTGGGGTAAACCGGCTAAAAATGCTGCCTCTTCTAAGTTTAGATCTTTGGCGTTTTTATTAAAATACTTTAAAGCTGCTTCCTCAATTCCATAAATTGCTCCCCCATAGGGAATTTGATTAAGATAAAGTTCTAAAATTTCTTCCTTGGTAAATATTCTCTCTGTCCATAAGGCCAAGATTATTTCTCTAATTTTTCTTCTTAAAGTTCTCTCTGGTGACAAGAGAGCAGATTTTATAAGTTGTTGTGTGATAGTTGAGCCACCTTGAAGTTGTTTTTTTAATATGGTATCTTTAAAAGCTCTTAAAATACCTCCAAATAAAGAAATACCTTGGTGGCGATAAAAATTTTTATCTTCTATTGCAATGGTTGCTTGAATGACGTACTTGGGTAGAGTGTTTATTTTTACAATACTTCTTTTTTGTTTACTATAAAGATTATAAAGAAGTTTGCCGTTTCTATCAAGGATCTGAGTGGAAACAGGAATTGCCTCAAAATTTTTAAGTTTTTTTGGTGATGGGAGTTTATAGAAAATATAAAAATATACGAAAATGATAAAAAATGAGGTAAGAAAAATAAATATAATCTTTTTTGGATTTTTATATACCAATAAAATTACTTTATTAAGGATTTCTTTTATCATTTTATTTTAGGAAAAAGAGGAGGAATTTTTTTAACCTGATTAGTTAGATTTTTAATTATTGTATCGGCAGTTTTGGGTAAAAATGGTTTAATTTTTATGGCAATTAAATAAAGTTCTTCAATTGATTTTTCTAAAAACGATATTCTTTCATTTTCTTTTTTATTCCATGGTGAGAAATGATCAATTTTTTTATTTAAGTTTTTTATTTCTTCCCAAACATAATCAATGACTTGATTAAATTGAAAATTGTCAATAAATTGTTCTAAAAATGAAATGTTTTTTTTGATTTTATTTTCATCTGGTGGTAAAAATTTTATTTTATCTTTTTCAGCTAAGTTAGTAATTCGAGTGACCAAATTACCAAGTTCATTAGCTAAAAATGAATTATATAATTCTTTCATTCTTGTTTCTGAAAAATCGCCATCATCAAAATTAGGAATTTCTTTTAAGAGATAAAAGCGAACGGCGTCGGTTCCATATTTTTTAACCATTAAAAATGGATCAACGACATTACCTAAACTTTTGCTCATTTTTTGACCATTACTTGTAATAAATCCTTCAATAAATATTTGCTTTGAAAGAGGAAGATTAACCGACATAAGCATTGCCTGCCACATTGCTCCTTGTTGACGAAGATTATCTTTTCCTGCAATTTGAATTCCTGGCCAAAATTTTTTAAAAACATTTACTTTTTCCGGCCAACCAATAGTTGAAATATAATTTATTAAGGCATCGAACCAAACATACATTACTTGTGTTTCGTCACCTGGAATATTAATTCCCCATGGCATTTTTTCTTTTAATCTTGAAATACTAAAATCTCTTAGTCCTTTTTTTACGAAGTTTTTTAATTCTTCAAAGCGAAAATCTGGTTTTATAAAATCTTTATTTTTTTCATAAAATTTAAGAAGTTTTTTTTGATATTTTGAAAATCTAAAAAAATAGTTTTCTTCTTCAATGATTTCTATTTGACGATTTGGATGAATAGGACAGCGTCCATTGACTAATTCAGAATCTGTTTTTTCCATTTCACATCCAATGCAGTATTTAACTTTATATTTATCTTTATAAATATCACCTTTTTTAAAAGAAATTTCCCAAAATTTTTGAGCAGCTTTTATATGGTTTTTATCGGTAGTTCTTATGAAACGATCATAACTTAAGTTTAAAGCTTCCTTAAGTTGATAAAATTTTTTTACTTGCTGATCACAATATTCTTTTGGAGTCACCTGTTTTTCTTTTGCTTTTTGATATATTTTTTGACCGTGTTCATCAGTACCAGTATTGAAAAAAACTTCATATCCTAAAAGGCGTTTCATTCGAGCTATACTATCGGCTCTTACTATCTCCATCGCAAAACCAATGTGAGGATCAGCATTAACATAGGGAAGGGTAGTAGTAATATAAAAGTATTTCTTCATAGATAACTATTTTAGCAAAAAAATTACTGATAGAGTAAAAGTAATTAAAGAAATAAAATTAAAAATAGTCAACATGTTTGACACCCAAAGCGAAAGAAATGAAAATACAAAAAAACTCAATATCAAGGAATTTTTTTTAGAAAAAAAATTTTTTAAAACTAAATAAAAAATTAATGAAATTAGAAAGTTCACAAAAAATATTATTAAAAAAGAAGAAGGAGGTATAAAAATTAAGATTGTTAATAATAAAACTAAAAGTAAAAAAATGTCTCTTGCAAGTTTCATTTTTTTCTATTATAATTTTAGATTATGGCAAAAATATTACCAGATGATAAACAAAAAATTATTGAGATGTTTGCTCAGCATAAAGGTGATACAGGTTCACCTGAGGTTCAAATTGCTTTATTAACTCATAAAATTCAAAAATTAACTGTCCATTTAGAAGAAAATAAAAAGGATAATCACTCACGACGCGGTCTTTTAAAAACGATTGCTAAAAGACGTCGTCTTTTAAACTATCTTCAAAGATTAGATGATAAACGTTATAAAAAGCTTATTAAAGAATTGGATTTGAAAAAATGAATTATCTTGAAGAAAGTATTGATATTAATGGTCAAAAACTTACTTTTCAATTAGGAAAATTTGCTTTTTATGCAACAACTTCTCTTTTTGGTCGTTTAGGTGATACTTGTATTTTAGTGACAGTCACCTTAGGAAAAGACAATGAAAATATTGATTATTTACCTTTATCAGTAGAATATGTAGAAAAGCTCTATGCTGGTGGTAGAATTAAAGGATCACGTTGGGTAAAAAGAGAAGGTCGTCCGTCAGATGATGCAGTTTTAAAGGGACGTTTGATTGATCGTTCTATTCGTCCTCTTTTTCCTAAAGGTTTTCGTAAGGAAGTGCAAATTATTGTGACCCTTCTTTCAGTTGATGGTGTTAATTCGCCGGAGATTGTTGCTGCTTTAACAACTTCAGCTGCTCTTCATATTTCACCTATTCCTTGGAATGGTCCAATTGCTACTTTAAGAATTGGTTATATTAAAGCTGATGAGAGTGAGGGTTCGTTCATTGTTAATCCCGATGAAGAAGATGAAAAATACTCAATTTTAGATTTAGTTGTTTCTTCAACTAAAGAAAAAGTAGTAATGATTGAAACTAAAGCAGAAGAATTAAAAGAAGATTTGCTTTTAGAAGGAATTGATTTAGCAAAAAAAGAGAGCCAGAAAATCATTGATTTTATTGATAATTTAAGAAAAAAATTTGGTAAGCCAAAGATTGAGTTTTCTTCATCTTTTTTTAATGAAGGACTAGTTCAAGTTTTAAAAAAAGATTTTAATAAGGATATCGATAATCTAGTTTTAAGAAAAGCAGAAAAAGAGTTTGATGATAATGAGGTGTTGGAGGCAGTAGTTGATGATGTTTTGGAAAAATATAAAAACGAGTTCGATAGAAGTGAAATTGTTAAAGCAATTGATTATTTGACTAAAGAGAATATTCGTCAAAAAATTTTAAAAGAAAGAAAAAGAGTTGATGGTCGAGGTCCTGATGACATTAGGAAACTTAAAGCAGAGGTATCAATTTTACCTAGAACTCATGGTTCTGGTCTTTTTCAGAGAGGAGAAACCCAAGTGCTATCGGTTGTTACTTTAGGCTCACCTTCATTAGAACAGTTGATTGAAAGTCCTGAAGGTGAGGAAGCAAAAAGATATATTCATCATTATTACATGCCCCCATATTCAGTTGGCGAAGTTGGTCGATTAGGAGTTCCATCAAGACGAGAGATTGGTCATGGTGCGTTAGCAGAAAAAGCCTTAGAGCCAGTTTTACCAGTAGAGAAGGATTTTCCTTATACTATAAGAGTAGTATCTGAAGTTTTATCCTCTAATGGTTCAACTTCAATGGCTTCAGTTTGTGGTTCAACTTTAGCATTGATGGATGCTGGTGTTCCAATTAAATCACCTGTTGCTGGTATAGCAATGGGGCTTGTTTCTTTATCTGATGATGACTATGTTATTCTAACTGATATTTTGGGGATTGAGGATTTTGCTGGTGAAATGGATTTTAAGATTGCTGGAACAAGAAAGGGAATAACTGCTATTCAGCTTGATGTTAAAAATACTGGTTTAACAAAGAAAATGATTGCTGAAACATTTGAAAAAGCAAGATTAGCAAGATTAAAAATCTTAGATTTAATTGAGAAAACTATTCCTTACCCAAGAAAAGAAATATCTCAATATGCTCCAAAAGTAGTGGTTATCACTCCTCCTGAAGATAAAATTGGCGATATTATTGGTCCAGGTGGGAAAACAATAAGAAGTCTTATTGCTAAAACTGGTGTTGATATTACTATTGACAACGAGGGAAAAGTTAATATCACTGGTTTGGATAAAGAAAAAGTAGAAGAAGCTTCATCTTTAATTAATAACATGATTAGAGAAGTAGTGGTTGGCGAGATTTTCGTTGGTGAGGTTAAAAAAATTTTTCCTTTTGGATTTTTAGTAGAACTTTTTCCAGGTAAAGAAGGTTTGGTTCATGTTTCCCAAATGGGTTTTGGTTTTGTAAAAAATCCAGCTCATTTTGTAAAAATTGGTCAAAAAGTAAAAGTACGAGTTTGTCAAATTGATAATCAAGGAAGAATTAATCTTCAACTGTTGAGATAATTGATTTTTTTTCTTCTTTTTGTTTATAATTGATAGATATGGCAAGAAAAAAATCTCTTAGATTACCTTTTTTAAATATTAAAATTAATCGACAAACAGTGTTTTATATTTTTGGTTTTCTTTTAATAGGAATTGCAGCAATTTTTGGTCTTTCTTTTTTAAATATTTTTTCTTCAGAAAGTGAAGGTAAAGTTCTATACCAGATAAATCAAATTTTAGTTGAAAAATTTGGTGGTTTATCTTTATTTCTGCCTTTGATAATTCTTTTTGTTGCTTTTCATTTTTTTAATAACAAAAAGATAAAAGTTATAAAACCCAATATAACCATTGGGATAATTTTTATATTTATTTCTCTCTTGGGTTTTTTTAAATCCGGTTTATATGGTAAAGCCATTTATGAAAACTTAAAGATTGATTTTTCTGCTTTAGGAGCTTTTTTAATTCTTTTTTTTACTTTCATTATCGGTTTAGTTTTGTTTTTTGATACTTCAGTTGATTTTTTATTGATATTAATTTGGCGATTAATTAAGCATTCTTTTTTATTTATTAAAAACCACTTATTTAAAACTCTATTTATTAAAAAGCCAAATATAAAAGAGAAAAAAGATTTCATTGAGGAAAAAAATCCTATAATTTTTGAACAATCAAAAAAACCAATCGAAGTAAAAGTTCCTCTAATTATTCAATCAAAAGATGATCAAGAAAAAAAAGAAAAAGAAATGAAAATTCAATCAATTGTTTTATCTAAAAAACCCAGTTGGGTTTTTCCTCCTTTAACTTTACTTTCTGATGTTTCTCAAAAAGAGGTTGATCGGGGTGATGTAGCAAGAAATGCTGATGTAATTGAAAAAACTTTGGAAAGTTTCGGGATAAGAGCAAGAGTTGAAGAAGTAAATCCTGGACCAACAGTTACTCAGTATGCTTTAAAAATTGCCGAGGGAACAAAGCTTTCTAAAATAACAGCTTTGGCTAATGATTTGGCACTATCTTTAGCAACCCCAACAGGTACAGTCAGAATTGAAGCGCCGATTCCTGGTCGATCATTAGTTGGAATTGAAATACCCAATATTAGACCACAGATTATTACTTTAAAAAATATTCTTTCTCAGTCTCTTTTTATTGAAAATAACGATCCTTTGTTGGTACCTTTAGGTTTAGATGTTTCTGGTAGTCTTCAAGCTGCATCAATTGGAAAAATGCCTCATGTTTTGATTGCTGGAGCAACTGGTTCAGGAAAGTCGGTTTTACTCAACGCTTGGATTTCGACTTTTCTTTTTCGTACAAAGCCAGAAGATTTACGATTAATCTTAGTTGATCCAAAAAGAGTTGAATTAACTTTATACAATGGTATTCCTCATCTTTTGTCAGAAGTAATTGTTGAAGCAAAACAGATAATTTCGGCATTGCATTGGACAGTATCCGAAATGGAATCTCGTTATAAAGAGTTTGCTAAATTAAAGGTCAGAAATTTAGAATCTTACAACTCTTTACCTAATATTGAAAAAAAACCTTACATTGTTTTTATAATTGATGAATTGGCCGATCTGATGATTTTTGCTGCAAGAGAAACAGAAGATTTAATTACCCGAATTGCCCAAATGGCAAGAGCAACAGGAATTCATTTAGTTTTAGCCACACAAAGACCATCAGTTGATGTTATTACTGGTTTAATGAAAGCTAATATTCCAACAAGAATTGCTTTTAATGTTTCGTCAATGATTGATTCAAGAGTTATTATCGATATGCCAGGGGCAGAAAAGCTTTTGGGTCGAGGAGATATGCTTTTTTTACCTCCTGATCAAGCAAAACCAAAAAGAATTCAAGGACCATATATTAATGAAAAAGATGTTCAAAAAATAGTTGAATTTATAAAAATTAACAATCCACAAGTTTGTTATACAAACGAAGTACTTGAGCAAAAAGTTTCTTTTAATTCAAGAACTTCAGGAGGGATAGTGATTAATGAAGGAGATAAAGATCCCTTATTTGATGAAGTTGTAAATTTAATTATCAATCAAGATTATGCTTCAGCTTCCTTTTTACAAAGAAAATTTAAAATTGGTTACGCGCGAGCAGCGCGACTTTTAGATCAGCTAGAATCAGCTGGTTACGTGGGACCAGCTGAAGGTTCAAAACCAAGAGAAGTAATAAAAAGAAACATTGATCAAAAAGAAAATTCTTCTGAATTTAATAATGGTGAAAGATAAAAAAATAAATAAAAAATTTACTATTAAAGATTTACCATTAGAAGAGAGGCCAAGAGAGCGAATGTTTAAATTTGGAGAAAAAGCTTTGTCAAATCAAGAACTTTTGCAAATAATTTTAGGTAAAGGAATTTCTGGCGAATCAGTGGCTTTTACGGCTCAAAAGCTTATTTCAATTTTTGGTAGCTTAGAAAAAATTGCTCAAGCAAGTCTTGAAGAACTTCTATCGGTTAGAGGTGTTGGTTTAGCAAAAGCAGCGCAAATTAAGGCTTCTTTTGAAATTGGTCGTCGTCTTTATACTCAGCCGCCTTCTTATAAAAGTAAAGATCTTAATAGTCCAAAAAAAGTTTTTAAGTTAATAAGAAGTAGAATTACCGATTATTTAAAAGAACATTTTTATTTGATTGCTTTAAATACAAGAATGTATTCTGTAGCAGAGATTTCTATTGGAATTTTAAATAAAAGCTTAGTTCATCCCAGAGAAGTCTTTTTCGAAGCAATTAAAAATCGAGCTGCTTCAATTATTTTGGTTCATAATCATCCCTCAGGTGATCCAACACCTTCCAAAGATGATGTTGTTTTAACTAAAAGATTAGTAGCAATAGGGAGGCTTATAGGAATAGAACTCATTGATCATGTAATTGTTACTAAAGATGATTTTTTTAGTTTTAAAAAAGGAGGATTAATTTAGTTAACTTTAAATAAATAAATCTTAAAAATCAATAATCTTATTATAATCTTAATATTATAATCTTAAAGCAAAAAAATTTATAAAATAATTTTAAGATTGAAAATGAATTTTTTTATTTAATTAAATTAGTGATTATAAAGCCAAATTATAAAGTCAAATTATAAAGCCAACTGGAGTGATTCTTTAATTTTTAATAATTTTTATTTCATTCTTAAAGAGAAGATTTTTAGTCTGTTTTAAAGATTTTAAATTTTTTTTTATATATAAATGTTTAGTGGAAAAAGAATGAATAAATTATAAATTAAGATTATCTAAGATACTTTCTTATATTTTCATTATGTTCTTCTAAAGTTTTAGAATAGTGCATCCTTCCCGTTTTATCGGAAAGATAGTACCAATAAGGTGTATTTTCTGAAGCATCAATAACTGCTTTAATTGAAGAAAGTCCAGGGTTGCAGATTGGACCTGGAGGAAGGCCTTTATTTTTATAAGTATTATATGGTGAATCAATTTCTAAATCTTTCTGAGTAAGATATTTTTTCCACCATGATCTTTCTTGAGGTTGATAGCCTAAAGCATACTGAACTGTGGCATCAATTTGTAAAGGCCAGTCGTTTTTTAGGCGTTTTAAAATTATACTAGCTACTTTTTGGCGATCTTCATCATACTTAGCTTCTCTTTCAACCAAAGAGGCGATGATTATTATTTCTTCCTCTGTTAATCCTTTTTTAGCTGCTTTTTTTTGAAGTTCTTTATTGAATCGACGATAAAAGTTATTATTTAATATTTTAACAATTGCTTCAGCAGTTGCTTCTTTAGGAATAAGATAAGTATCTGGGAAAAGATAACCTTCTTTAGCATACTTTAAAAATTCACTTTCTGGAATCGAAAAATTTTGATTAATAAGTTGTGCAATTTCTTCTTTTCTTAATCCTTCAATAATGGTGAACCAAATATCAAGAGTACCTTTGGTTAAAATTTTAGCAATCGTTTCGGCATTCATTGATGGAGAAAGTCTAAAATCGCCGGCTTGAATACTTTTTTCAATCCCCATGTTTTTTACAAGAAGATAAAAAGCTAGTTTGTTTCTGATGAGATTTTCTCGGTAAAGATTATCGATAATACTTCTTAAACTTTCACCTCTTCTAATAACAAAAATCTTTGTTTTTTTGTTATTTTTATCAACAGGAAGTAATCCTTGTTTATAATAGGCATAAGCGAAAATAATACTAATGAAAAAAATAAATAAAAAAATAAAAAATTTTTTCATTTTTTAATGCTCAATTTTAAAAATTGGTAAATTTTCTAATGTTATTTCAGCTTCTTCTAGTAAATATTTATCATTTGAATAAAAAGTCATTATTGGTTCGTTTTTTTTTACTGAATGATCTAGTTTTTTGTAAAGATAAATCCCTGCTTGTTTATCTTTTGGCGCACCAAGAATTTTAGCAATCGTATTAAGATTATAATTATTAATATCCTTAATTTTACCAGAAGTTTTTGCTAAAATATCTTTTTTAAATTTTGATAGTTTGAGTTTATTGCTTTTGATTTCTTTGATTCCTCCTTGAGCAGTAACAATTTCTTGAAATTTTTTAAGAGCTAAACCACTTTTAAGAATCTTTGTCGCTTCTTCTTCGCCATCAAGATTAACTTTTAGATCTTTATAACACAAATCAAGAAGTAATCCAGCTAGTCTTAAAGCTTTTGCCTCAAGTTTTAAGGGTCGATCAACATTTTGTTCCAAAACGTATAAAACATCTCTTGCCTCTAAAACTGGGCCAATCCCGCGACCGGCTGGTTCTAGCATTTCATTGATGTCAAAAGCAATTTTAATATTAAATTTTTTTGCCAAAGATTCAAATTTTTTAGCCACTTTTTGAGCATCAGATAGACGATGAATTTTAGCTGTTTTACCATACGGTAAATCTAAAACTAAATGTGTAGTACCTGCGGCAATTTTTTTTGACATTACAGAAATTATTATCTTGTCAAAAGATTCAAATTTCAGAGGTTCTTCGACACGAATGATAATGTCATCTGCAGGTGCAATATTTAATCTTCCATTCCAAATAATACAACCACCAACATTATTGACAATTTTAGTAATTTCTTCAATAGAAAATTCAACATTGGCAATTGACTCCATTACATCAGCTGTACCTGCTGGAGTAGTAATCGCACGAGAAGAAATTTTTGGAATTTTAAAACCAGCGGCAGCAATAATTGGTACGACAATCATTGTTGTTCTTGTTCCTGCAATTCCTCCAACCGAGTGTTTATCGGCAACAATACCTTGAAAATGTAATCGATTACCCGTTTCTACCATCGCTTTAGTAAGATAATAAAGTTCTTCTTCACTATATCCCTCTTTAAATGATGAGGCAACAAAGTAGGTAGTTAAAATATCTGATAGACGTTCGTGAGCAATTTCATCCATAATTGCATAAATTTCTTTATAATTAATTTTCTTACCCAAAAGCTTTTTTTGGATTGCTCTTATGGCTATTTCTTTTTGATTATTGTTTTCGTTAGTCATAGTTATTAAATAACTCGATTATTTTTTTTTGATATTCTTTTGCTCTTCCTATTATTTTAGTTAATATATATAACTGTTTTACTTCAAAGACCCAACTAAAAAAAAGATACCAAAAAAAATAAATTAATGCTACTAGAAATAAAAGAAAAAAGACGTTGATTGTATAGCTTGTGTTAAAAATCCACGGATCGGCTATTTTTAAAAAAAGGTAAGAAGGCAAACTGGCCATTAAATTGGCAGAAAAAATCTTTGTTGTCTCAAAAAATAAATTTGAATAGTTAATACTGCCTATTTTTTTAATTAATAGCAAAAAAAGAATAGAAGTGTTAAGAATAATTGAAATTGAAAAAGAAAAAGAAAGGGCAAAAACCGGTAATTTCAGAAAAAAAACGAAAAAAATACTAAAAAAAGTATTGACAAAAATAGATATAAATCCAATTAAAAAAGGAGTTTTTGTATCCAAAAAAGCATAAAAACATCGGGTTAGAAAATAATATACACTATGAAAAGGTAAACCTAGAGCAAAATATGAAAGAGTTTTGGCAGTAATAACCGTTCCTTCCCAATCAAATTTTTCACCGCCAAAGAAAAGACGAACAAGAGGAGTTCTAGCAAAAATAAAAAATATAGCAAATGGTAAAGTTAAAAAAATTAATGATAAGATTGTTTCTTCGATGATTTTTTTTATTTCAAATTCTTTTTTTTCTTTTACTAAATCAGAGAGATATGGAAGGGAAGCTTGACCCCAGGCCATACCGATAATTGATACAGGTAAAAGTTGTAGATGTTGAGCAAGATAAAAAGCAGTATACGAGCCAGGTTTTAAAAAAGTGGCAATAATTAAATCGATTGTTGCATCAATTTGTGAGATGATAACAGTAAGAATACGAGGTATAGCCATCTGAAAAAACTCTTTTACCGCTAGATTAATTTTTAAAACAAATTTATATAAAAAACCATTAAAAAAAATAATAGGTAGTTGAATTAAAAATATAATTAAAGATCCAATTATTACGCCAATAATTGGTGCTATAAGTCCTAATCTATGTAAAAAAAAAGTTGTTAAAATGATTGATAAGTTATAAAAAATAGGAGCAATTGAAGGAAGAAAAAAAGTTTTATTAGCTTGACCAATACCGGTTAATATATTGCCTAAAATCAAAAATGGTAGTTGTCCAAAAAGAAGAATTGAAGAAAAAAAAACAATTTGATCTACTTTTTCAATTGAAAATCCTGGAGTAATCATAAAAACAATTTTTTTAAGAAAAAGAGAAATTATTAAAATTATTAAAAACAAAATTATAAAAATAATATTAATAATAGATGAAATACTTTCTTCAAGTTCTTTTGGTTTTTCTTTGTTTTTGATAAAAATAGGAATAAAAGAAGCAGTTAGTGCTCCTGTAATTAGTATTTCAAAAATAATATCAGGAATCCTAAAAGAGGCAAAAAAAATATCGAGCTCTTCTTTAGTAAAATATGAGGCCAAAACTCTAAATCTTAAAAAACCAAAAAAACGAGCAATAATAATGGTTCCTGCAATTAATATAGCAGAAGAGAAGATTGTTTTCTGTTGATATAAGATCAGTGACCTTGTAACCTTAACGATTTTATTCATAAATTAAAATTATATCCTTTTATTATAGGGTTGACAAATGGTTTAATATGGTGTTAAATGGTGATATATGCTATTTTTTGGTGAATATAGCGTAAATATTACCTTAGGAGGAAGAATTGTTATCCCAAAAAGAATAAGACAAGCTTTGGGAAAAAATAAAAGTTTTACTTTAACAAAAGGGTTTGATCGTTGTCTTTCTGGATTTAGAAATGAAGACTGGGAGAAGAGTGTTTATGAATTGATGGGAGTTTCGGTTTTAGAGATGAAAAAAATGGAAATTAAAAGACATCTTTTTTCATCGGCTGCAGTTTTAGAAATGGATGAACAAGGAAGAGTGGTGATTCCAAGAAATTTATTAACTTATGCTAATCTTTTAAATAAAAACGAAGCAGTTTTTATTGGGGTTGGAACTTACTTTGAAATCTGGGAAAAGGATACATGGGAGGTGTACCAAAGAGAAATAGAAAAAAATATTAAAAAGTATCAAACTTAATCATGAGTCATAAACCGGTTTTATTAGATCAAGTAATTTATTATTTGAAAGTAAAAAATGGTGGTTTTTATATTGATTGTACCTTTGGTTTAGGCGGTCATAGTGAATATGTATTAAGGCAGGGAGGAAAAGTTTTAGGTATAGAATGGGATGAAGATATTTACAAAAAAGCAGTGATTAAATATAAACCTTTTTTGGATAAAAATCTTTGGTTAGTGAATAAAAATTTTTCGGAAATAGAGTCAATTGCGAAGGAATTTAGATTTTATTCAGTTGATGGCGTTTTGTTTGATTTGGGAATTTCAATGGAACAGATTGAGAAAAGTGGTCGTGGATTTTCTTTTAAGAAATTAGATGAGCCTTTAGATTTAAGAATCAACAAAAAAATAAAAATAAAAGCAGCTGATTATCTTAATTTTTGTTCTAAAGATGAGCTTTATGAAATTTTTGCTAAAAATTCAGAAGTTTTTAATTTTAAGTCTATTGTTGATGAAATTATCATCAAAAGAAAATTGAGGCCGATAAAAAAAGTAGGAGATTTAGTTTCGATTATTAAAGAAATATTAAGACATAAACAAGAAAAAACATATCGTCAAATATGGCAGGGATTAAGAATTGTAGTTAATAATGAGTTAGAAAATTTAAAAAAAGGATTAGAAGGAGCTAAAAAAATTTTAAAAAAGAGAGGTAGGATTCTTGTTATTACTTTTCACTCTTTGGAGGATAGATTGGTAAAAAAGTTTGTTAATGAAAATAATCTTTGTTTTCTGACAAAAAAACCAGTTATTAGTTTATCTAAAAAAAAATTTGAGCGTTCAGCAAAGCTTAGGGTTATTGTTTTTTAAAATGTTAAATAAAATATTTCTATTTTTTTTAATGACAATTTTTTTAGCGAATATTTTTATTTTTGTTATCAATATTAAATTAAGTCAAGAAATTCAACTTTACGATAAAAAAATTAGTTTAATTCGTCAAGAAAACTTAGACTTGGAAAATAAAATTTATTATCTAACATCTTACGAAAGAATATCCTCTTTAGCTGCTTACCTTAATTTTATTAAAAATGATTCGCCTATTTATATTGAAGAAATAAAATATGCTTATAAGAAGTAGAGTTTTTTTTATTTTATTTCTTATTATTTTTTTAATTATTATTTTTAGACTTTTTCAATTACAAGTTTTAAATTATTCTTCATCTAATATTTTTGATTATTTATCAGAAAAGAAAATTTTACCAGAAAGAGGGAGAATTTTCGATAGTTTATCAAATCCTTTAGTTTTAAACAACAATAGTTATCTTCTTTATTTTGAACCAAAAAAAATTGAAAATCCAAATGAAACTATAAAAAAAATTGCTGAAATTCTTTTAATTAACGAAGCGTCTATTGCTTCAAAGTTTAATAAAGATAAAAGTTGGGTGGCAGTCGCTGTTGTTAATAAGGAAAAAAAAGAAAAAATTGAAAAATTGAAAATTAATGGTTTAGGATTTGATTATTTATTAAAAAGAGATTATCCAGAGGCTTCATTAGCTGCTCATCTTTTGGGATTTGTCGGTAAAAACTATCAAGGAGAAGATATTGGTTATTTTGGTATAGAGGGTTATTATCATAAAGATCTTTCTGGTTTACCGGGTTTAATTCGATCAGAAAAAGATTTACTTGGAAGACCAATTTTGATAGGAAAACAAGAGATGATTCATCCTGAAAATGGTCGTGATTTGTTCTTAACAATTGATAAAAATATTCAGGGTATGGTTAAGGATAAATTAAAAAAAGGTATTGATAAGTATAAAGCAGATGGTGGTTGTGTAATTGTTGCTGATCCTTTTTCAATGGCGATTATTGCATTAGTTTGTTTTCCTGATTATGATCCAAGAAATTATTTTTTATTTTCTGAAAATTATTTTCGCAATCCGGCCATTTCCGACTTATATGAACCAGGATCGGTTTTTAAGCCATTAATCATGGCAGCTGCTATAAATGAAAAGAAAATTAAAGCTAATGATTTTTATGACGAAACTGGGCCAATTAAGATTAGTAATTACTTAATAAAAACTTGGGATAATAAATATGAGGGAAAAATATCAATGTCAAGAATTCTTCAAAAATCTTCTAATGTAGGAATGGTTTATGTTGGACAAAAATTAGGTAACGACAAACTTTACTATTATCTAAAAAATTATGGATTTGGCAAACTTACTGGAATTGATCTTCAGGGAGAAGTTTCTGGTAATTTAAAACCAAAAGATAAATGGTATGCAATTGATTTTGCCACTGTTACTTTTGGCCAAGGAATCGCGGTAACTCCTATTCAAATGATTCGTTCTTTTGCAGCAATAATCAATGGAGGATATCTTTTTCGTCCTTATGTAGTTTCTAAAATTGTCTCTTCTGATGGAAGAAAGAAAATAATTAAACCAAAAAAAGAAAGACAAGTAATTAGTGGAATAACATCGGAAATTGTTAAAAAAATGTTAGTTGAAGTGGTAGATAATGGTGAAGTAAAATGGGCAAAACCAAAGGGTTATAGTTTAGGTGGAAAAACTGGTACTGCTCAGATTCCGATAAGAGGAAAATATGATCCAAATAAAACTATTGCTTCATTTATTGGTTTTGGACCAGCAAAAAATCCTCGTTTTTTAGTTTTAGTTATTTTGAGACAACCTAAAAGTTCTCCTTGGGGTTCAGAAACAGCTGCTCCCTTGTTTTTTGAAATCGCTAAAGAACTTTTAATTTACTATAATATATCACCAGAAGATTATTAATTTAAAATATTTTATGAAAAAAATTTTATACCTTATTCAAAGAATAAAGAACGTATTTCATCTTTTAAATGCTATCTTAGCTAACGTTTTTTATGGTTTTCCTAGTAATAAAATAACCGTTATTGGAGTAACTGGTACTGATGGTAAAACGACCACCACTTATTTAATTAGCCACATTTTAAAAAGTTGTGGTAAAAAAGTTTCTCATATTTCTACTATTTCGGCAAAAATTGGTAATAAAGAATATGATACTGGTTTTCATGTAACTACTCCTAATCCTTGGTTTTTACAAAGGTTAATAAAAGAAGCTATTAATCAAAAAGATGAGTACTTTGTTTTGGAAACGACTTCTCACTCTTTAGATCAACACCGAGTTTGGGGGGTAAAATATAAAATTGGAGCTCTTACTAACGTTACTCATGAACACTTAGATTATCATTTAACATATGAAAATTATCTGAAAACAAAATCTAAGCTTTTAAGAAAAGCAGAAATTGCTTTTTACAATAAAGAGGATTTTTCCTATCTTTATATAAAAAAAATTCTTAAAAAAAAGAAAAATAAGATTGAATATGAAAAGCTGCCAATTATAAAGAAAAAATTTCCCCAATTGGAAAATTTTAACCAGGAAAATTTTTCTTTAGCTTATTTAGTGTGTTTAAATTTAGGATTGAAAAGTGATAATATTTTAAAAGCGATGAAAACTTTTAAACTACCAAAGGGAAGGTTGGATTTAGTATACGATAAAGACTTTAAAGTAGTTATTGATTTTGCTCATACTCCAAATTCTTTTTCAAAGCTTTTACCTGAAATAAGGAAGAAATATTTAAAAAATAGGGGAAGATTGATTCATATTTTTGGAGCGGCTGGTTTAAGAGATGAAGAAAAAAGACCTATTATGGGTGAAGTTGCTGGAATTTATGACGATTTAGTAATTTTAACAGAAGAAGATTATCGAACTGAGTCTTTGTATAAAATTTTTGAACAAATAGAAAAAGGACTTTTAAGAAAAGGATTTTTTAAAAAAAAGTTTAATTTAATTAAACAAAATGATAAAAAAATTTATACTATTTTTGAAAATAGACAGGAAGCAATAAATTTCGCTATTAAAATTGCTCAATTAAATGATGTTGTTTTGTTGACAGGAAAGAGTCATGAGAAGAGTTTATGTCGGAGAAGAATTGAATATCCTTGGGATGAGTATAAAGCAGTTAAAATGGCTTTGAAAAAAAGAAGTAAATGAATGTTTTAATATTTACGTAATATTAGTATGAAAAAGATTAATATTTATTTCATTTCTGCAATTTTGAACATAAATAATTTTGATTATACAATTTTTTACATTCTTGCTAAAGTTAAAAATAATAAAAATTTATACTGATTAAAAATTAAATTTTATTATGTTAATTAAATTAATTAAATCAGTTCATGATTAAATACAATAATGATTTAAAAATTTTTTATTCATCTTTGATTAATGATGATTTTTATCTTAGTGGTTTTAGTACCAAGGGTTTAGGCGATGGTCGGAAAATTAATACCATATTTAACTTTTTTCAAAAAAATAAGTTTTATTTTAAAAAAATTGTTGTTTTAGAGCAGATTCACTCAACTAACATCAATTTTTTTAATTCAAAGACCAATGCTATTTTGGAAAAAGTCAGTGATACTGATGGTGTGATTACAAAAGATAAAGAAACGGTATTGATAGTTCGTAATGCTGATTGTTTACCGCTAATTTTTGTTGAAAAAAAAAGAGGTATAATTGGTATTTCTCATCAAGGATGGCGAGGTAGTATTAAAAGAATGGCTCAGAA